>Ga0256840_1001371_pt1 | contig 23149 bp, 18 predicted proteins | sample 355202metaG_FD_185969 | JGI IMG/M metagenome (GOLD analysis project Ga0256840, IMG submission 185969) | Hydrothermal vent microbial communities from Mid Atlantic Ridge, Atlantic Ocean - 355-202 | ecosystem: Environmental > Aquatic > Marine > Hydrothermal vents | place: Atlantic Ocean: Mid...
CTTCTACTTTTTTTACTTCAATAGCCTTTTGTGCCGCTATTTCTTTTTCTTTAGCTAACTTCTTTGCTTCAATAGCTTTTTGTGCTGCTATTTCTTTTTCTTTAGCTAACTTCTTTACTTCAATAGCCTTTTGTGCTGCTATTTCTTTTTCTTTAGCTAACTTCTTTGCTTCAATAGCCTTTTGTGCTGCTATTTCTTTTTCTTTAGCTAACTTCTTTGCTTCAATAGCTTTTTGTGCTGCTATTTCTTTTTCTTTAGCTAACTTCTTTGCTTCAATAGCCTTTTGTGCTGCTATTTCTTTTTCTTTAGCTAACTTCTTTGCTTCAATAGCTTTTTGTGCTGCTATTTCTTTTTCTTTAGCTAACTTCTTTGCTTCAATAGCTTTTTGTGCTGCTATTTCTTTTTCTTTAGCAAGTACCTTTTCTTGTGCTAACCTCTTTTTTTCTCTTCTTCGTTTGTTTATTTTTTCTGCTTTAAGAAGTCTAGCTTCTTTTGTTTTTGTATTTGTTTTTTTCTTAGAAATCGTCGTTTTTTCATTCGTATCAGATTCCGTATTTATAACTGGAGTTGTAGTGCTGATACTCGCATTATCTGTACTACTGGCAATTTCTAAGAATTCTGCAGCTAAGTTTTGAAAAGAATATATATCATCTTTCCCTTTACCTTCTCCTCTATTCGAAGTAAAATATCCCATATCAATTTTTCTACTTCTTACATAACCATAATCATTTTTATTACTATTAATTGGTGCTCCTAAATTTCTAGCATCTTTTATAATATCTATTTCAGCCACAAAAATATCATAACCTCCTAATCCACCTCTTCCATCGGAAGAAAAATACAATTTATTATTTGAAACAAATGGTGTTATTTCGTTTCCTGCTGAATTAATAGTTGATCCTAAATTCCTTGGTTTCCCATATCTATCATTTGGCAAAACAAGAACTTTAAAAATGTCTAATCCTCCCATTGTTCCTTCCATATCGGATGAAAAATACAATGTTCTATTATTTTTACTTAAACTTGGATGCCCAACAGATCTGTTTGAATTATTAAATGGTAATTTTTTAATTTTTGACCATTCTCCTGATTTGGAAACTTCTGCTTTAAACAATTCTAAATGTGATCCATTTGAATTATAGCTTTTTCTAGTAAAATAAACAACCTTTTTATCGCTCGAAAATACCAAATCTAATTCGTCTAAATTGGAATTTACTTTACGTCCTAAAGTTTTACTATCAATAATATCTCCATATTCATCAATAAATCCAAAATAAAAGTCCAAATTATCGCCTGCACCTTTTGTCTTTGGCGATGCATAAAAAGCAATATCTCCTCCATAAAATGCAGTACCAAAATTAGTATTTGCATCATTTATATTTGTATTCTTAATGAAATATTTTGCATCACTTTGCGAAGTAACATATTGACAACTTAGGATGGTTATCAAAATAAGGATTAATTTTTTCATTGTATATCGTTTAATTCCAACTGCAATATTATGAAAAATAAATTGTTAATAAGTCTGTTTTGTTATATTTTTTTTCAAATATAGCTTAATATATAGCGTTATTGCATTGTTAATAACTCTTATTTACTTACTTTAAAAGGTTTACATCAAATTTTGATATTATAATGAATAGAATTTTATAAACTTATACCTATTTAACATCAAAATGCGCTAAATAGATTTGAACTATTTTTAAGTTCTACCATGAATTTAGTGGAGAAAAATATTAATGTCAGTTCGATCGAAATAATGTACGTTTTAATAATCCTGTTTTTAGCGATATATTCTCGACTTCGCTCGAATTGACTCTGTTTTTAAATATCTAACTCTAAAATATGGGCTGACCAATTTTTAGGGCTAAAATTATATAAAACATCTTTATTTTAGTTCCATTAACAATAAAACACTCGTTATTTCTATTCTAATACTTCTAAAATTATTTTACCTGTACATGCATTTGGACTTTCTATTTTTAGCAAATTAGCCATTGTTGGTGCAATATCAATTATAGGTATATAACGTTTTGTGCTTCCTTGTTTAATTCCTTTTCCGTAAAAAATCAACGGTACGTGTGTATCGTAACTATATCCTGAGCCATGTGTGGAGCCTTTATGTTTATAATACACTGTTGCTGGTGATGGTACGATGAGTATATCTCCAGATATTTTTTGATTGTATCCATTCTGTAAAGCGTGTAATATTCCTTCGGTAAAATTTGTTTGTTGTAATGTTTGTGCGGTTACCGTTTTATATACTCCTTTAAAAGATATGATTTCTTCTGCTATTACTTTCGACACATCACTAACTGACAATTTTAAACTTTTAATTTTTTCTTTGTTTAAAAAGATTTGAAAATTAGAAATGTTTTCTACCAATTCTTCCGAAGAAAAATGAGTTTTAGTTATTGTATTTACATACTTTTTAAAACTTTTCATATCAAAATACCCTGCTTTTATCTTTTGCTTTTTTAAATAACTTGGTACGGGTATTACTGCATGATCTGCTGTTAAAAACAAAGTATAATTCTGCTTTCCTACTTCGGTGTCTAAAAAATTTAGAAAACGTTCTATTTCTTTATCTAAACGTATATAAGTGTCTTCTATTTCTTTTGAATTAGCTCCAAATCGATGTCCAATATAATCGGTACTTGAAAAACTCATTGCTAAAAAGTCTGTAGCATCATTTTTTCCTAACTGCTCTCCTTTAATTGTTGCTTTTGCAAAATCTACCAATAACGTATTTCCAAATGGCGATGTCTTTAATAAATCATAATTTCCATTTTTTTGCATTAATTTTGGAAAATTATGTGGAAATGTAGGTGTCTTTTCTCCTTTAAATTCAATCTCAAAATTATTATTATCTGCAATACTCTCTGTATAAGTATTAATATTATATAAGGTATTCCAAGGTTTTAAATACGATTTTGCCACACCAGATGCATTAAAATCTTGCACCCATTTTGGCAAAGCATCTATATAATACGAACTTGAAATAAATTTTGCTTCTTTCTTTCCTTTAAACCAATACGCAGCATTAGCACTATATCCTACAGGCAACATTGCTGCTCTATCTTTAATACTTATACCAATTACTTTTCCTTTGTTGATTTGTGCTAATTTTAATTGATCGGTTATCGTTGTTACTTGCAAACGATTTGGCGAAGTTTTTCCTCCTCCCGAAGTTTCTAAATTTGCTCCTACAGTTTTATAATTCGCATCATCTACACAATAAATAGTTTTCTTTTTATATTTATCGTACCAATTATTACTAATAATACCATGCATACTCGGTGTGGTTCCTGTATAGATAGATGTATGACCTACTGCCGTATGTGTTGGTATGTAATTATAATGCGTGTTCTCACAATTAAATCCTTGATTTAACAAACGTTTAAACCCCTTCTCTCCATATTTGCTATAAAAACGTATTAAATAATCATAACGCATTTGATCTACAACTATACCGACTATTAGTTTCGGTCTATCAATTGTATGCTTTTGTTGTTGCTTTACGACAACATTTGTTGTTTTTTGTACTTTACATTCCATAAAAAAAACTACAAGTAATACGTATAAAAAAAGTCTTTTCATCTGCTTTATAATTAAGTATCAAAAGTACTCTTTTTTTGTTTATTTCATATTCTATATTTAGATTTCTGTTCTATTCCTTTAAAAATAGTTTTCATTAATTATTTATTATTTCGGATTTTTTATTCGTATTTTTTATACTTTAGCCCTTTATTTATAAAATGAATTATTTAGAGCACATTGGTAAATATTTTTTAATGCTCAAGCAAGTTTTTAAACGTCCTCAAAAAGGTAAAATATTTAGAGACTCTCTTGTAAGAGAATTAGATGACTTAGGAAATAAATCCCTTGGAATTTCTGCTTTTATCGCCTTTTTTGTTGGTGGTGTAGTAGCCATACAAACTGCATTAAATGTAGACAATCCTATGATTCCTAAATATCTTATTGGTTTTGCTACAAAAAGATCTATTATATTAGAATTTGCGCCTACTTTTATTTCTATAATTTTAGCTGGAAAAGTTGGTTCTTTTATTACTTCTAGTATCGGAACCATGCGTGTTACCGAGCAAATTGATGCTTTAGAAGTTATGGGAATCAATTCGCTAAACTATCTGGTTCTTCCAAAAATAATTACTACAATTTTTTTCTATCCTTTTATTATTTCTATTGCTATTTTTCTTGGAATTTTTGGTGGTTGGGTTGCTGGCGAATTAACTGGTTTATTTTCTTCTACAGATTATATTGATGGTATTCAACTAGAATTCAAATCGTTCTTTTATGTTTATGCTATGATTAAAACTATGGTTTTTGCTTTTGTCATTGCGACTATACCTGCCTATCATGGCTACTATGTAAAAGGCGGCTCTTTAGAAGTTGGTAGATCTAGTACTCGTGCCGTAGTTTGGACTAGTGTAACCATTATTGTTCTTAATTATTTTTTAACCCAAATGTTATTAAGCTAATGATTGAAGTAAAAGACATACATAAATCGTTTGGAGATGCTCATGTTTTAAAGGGGATTTCTGCTACTTTTGAAGCTGGTAAAACCAGTTTAATTATTGGACAGAGTGGTTCTGGGAAAACCGTATTTATTAAATCTCTTTTAGGGCTACATACTCCTGAGAAAGGTGATATTTGCTATGATGGTAAAAATTATGGAAATATGTCTACCGACGAACGTAGATATTTGCGTAAAGAAATTGGGATGGTTTTTCAAGGCAGTGCATTATTTGATTCTTCTACAGTAGAAGAAAATGTAATGTTTCCTCTCAAAATGTTTACCAATCAATCCAAATCCGAAATGTTAGAACGTGTAAATTTTGTACTAAATAGAGTAGACTTAGTAGATGCCAATAACAAATATCCTTCCGAACTTTCTGGTGGGATGCAAAAACGTGTTGCCATTGCTCGTGCTATTGTAATGAAACCTAAATATTTATTTTGTGATGAACCTAATTCTGGTTTAGATCCTAGAACAGCTATTTTAATTGATAATTTAATTCAAGAAATTACAGACGAATACAATATTATTACCGTTATAAATACACACGATATGAATTCCGTAATGGAAATTGGCGAAAAAATCATTTTCTTACAACATGGTATTAAAGAATGGGAAGGTACTAGTAATGATATTTTTAAAACAGACAATAAAGCTGTAACCGACTTTGTTTACTCTTCTAACCTATTTAAAAAAGTTCGTCAAGCTTATTTAATGGAAGATAAAAAGTAAGATTATTCGAGACTAAGGATTCTCTAAATACCTATTAAATACAATGCTATTGCAAATTCTTTGTTAAAAATTAACTTTTATGAAAACTGCTACGATTACCGAACTTAAAAAAGAACTGGCACATCATTCGCAAAAGGATTTAATTACACTTTGTCTTCATTTGGCAAAATTTAAAAAGGAAAATAAAGAATTGCTCACCTATCTTTTGTTTGAAGCAAATAACGAAGATGCATACATAAATGGTATTAAAGAGGAAATTTCTTTCTTGTTTTTGCAAATAAACACAAAAAGTTACTTTTATATTAAAAAAAGTGTCCGTAAAATTTTACGATTGGTTAAAAAATACATTCGTTATTCTAAGAAGAAAGAAACAGAAATTGAGCTTCTACTTCATTTCTGCCACGAACTCAAAAAAGTTAAAAGACCTATTGCTAGAAATGTAACTTTACAAAATATTTTTAACAGACAAGTCGTTCTTATTAAAAAAGCAATTCCAAAATTACATGAAGATCTACAATTTGATTTTCAATTGGAATTAGATGAGTTGGAGTAATCTACAAACTTAAATTCGTTCTAATAATCTGAGTTCGACCTAAACTTGCAATCAAAGTTTAGGTCAAACTCAGTCTAATACCAATTTAATTTCAAAATGCGCTAAATAGATTTAAACTGTTTTTAAATTTAAAGTGCAGTAAAACGTGAAATGATAAATAATTTATAGTGTATTTTGAAATTGAGTTGGTATAAACTAAATTTTATATCGACTCATTAGAATATAATAAAGCCTCTAAGATAAAATCTTAGAGGCTTATAAAATAAGTTTCAAAAAGCAATTATTTCTTCATGCCTTCGTAAATAGCTTTTACTTTTTTAAGTTTATCATACATTTCTAAATTCTCGTATAAATTCATTAATGTACGCATCGTATCCATATCGTTACCTAAAGAGTGTGCTTTTTCAAAAATTGGTAAAACTTCTCTATATAAATCTAGTTGACGTGCTTTTATTTGGTCGTATTTATCAAAATCGTTCAAATTAGCATTCATTTCTTCAACCAAGCCTTTATCTTTTTCTAACATCGCCAAACCTAAATTCAAATAAGCACTTGCGTATTCAGAATCTAATGCAATTGCTTTTCTATATGCAGCTTTTGCTTCTTCAATTTTACCTGCTTGTTGATTAATTACTCCTACATTATAATGTAAATTTGCATCATTTGGTTTAAGCTTGATTGCTTGTTTCATTAATTCGCCAAAACGCTTATTATTTCCCAATTTCAATTCTATATTTGCTTCGGTTATAATTAAATTAGCATCTTTTGGATCTGCCTCTCTTGCTGTTTGTATTGCTTCTACGGCTTTTTTGTTATCTCCTTTTTCAACATATATAAATGCGATATTTTTTATTACTGTTGCTGCATTGGATTTTGTAACTTCAATCTTTGGGTTTTCATACGCTTTTAATTTTACCATCTTATTCATATCTGCCTCTGTATCAAAAGAATCTACATTTCCTGATGCAATACTTTTAGCCGAGTATAACGTTTTTATACCTGTATAACCCATTTCTTTTAGTGCTGTAAACTTTGCTAGTGCCAAATCCAAATCTTTATCTAAATATGCTGCATTAGCAGTATAATATAAAAATGCAGTATCTTTTTTACTTAAATTATACACTTGCTCTAAGGTTACTTTTGCTAAAGAGAAATTTTTACTTTGATATTCTTTAATTCCTCTATCGGACAAATTTTTAATTAGACTTACTAATACAGGTTTAACTTTACTAGTATATTTTGCTTTACCTATTTTATCTTCAAAAGCTAGCAGCTCATTTATAACTTTGGCTGCTTTTACTAAACTTCCAGAACCATTTAAAGCTTGTGATTTTAAAAATAGAAATTTTGCTTTAGATTTATTATCTAAATTAGATTGTAAACTTTCTACTTTATTTAAAGCAGTTAATGCTTCTCTAAAATTACTTTTAGAAATGGCTTTTGTTGCTGCTTTTAATTCTGCTTTTTGAGCAAATGTAACTATACTTGCTAAAAATAATGCGAGTACTAACAGTTGTTTTTTCATTGTATATTGATTTTTAAATTTATTAAAAGTTACTATTCTTCAGAATCCTTATTTTCAACTTTCGTGCCATTTTCATTATCTTCTAAAATAATTACTTCTTCCTCTTCGTGCATCACTTTTGCGACAGCTGCAATAGAATCTTTTCCTTTTAAATTAATTAATTTGACACCTTGAGTTGCTCTACCCATTACTCGCAAACCAGAAACGGCCAAACGGATTGTTATTCCAGATTTATTGATTATCATTAAATCATCTTCATCAGTCACATTTTTAATGGCTACTAATCCTCCTGTTTTTTCGGTAACATTAATGGTTTTTACTCCTTTTCCTCCACGATTCGTTACTCTATAATCTACTAGACTAGATCGTTTGCCATACCCTTTTTCTGAAACTACCAATACATCACTACCATCACCTTCGTGTACAGAGATCATTCCAATTACTTCATCGGTATCGCTTTTAAGACGAATTCCTCTAACTCCCGAAGCATTTCTTCCCATCGGACGAGTTTTCGCTTCTTCAAAACGAATACATTTTCCTGATCGTGCTGCAATCATAATTTGGCTATTACCATCTGTTAATTTTGCTTCTAAAAGTTCATCGCCTTCTTTTATAGTAATTGCTGCTATACCATTTACTCGTGGTCTTGAATATTGTTCTAAAACAGTCTTTTTTGTTTGTCCTTTTTTAGTAACCATTACGACATAATGATTATTAATATAGTCTGTATCTTTTAAATCTTGTGTTACCAAAAATGCTTTTACAACATCGTCGTTTTCTATATTTATTAAATTTTGTATTGCTCTACCTTTGGATACTTTTCCTCCTTCTGGAATTTCATACACACGCATCCAGAACACTTTTCCTTTTTTAGTAAAGAATAACATGTATTGATGGTTGGTTGCTACAAATAGGTGTTCTAAGAAATCTTCATTACGTGTAGAAACTCCTTTTTGTCCACGTCCGCCTCTATTTTGCGTTTTATATTCTGATAAATCTGTTCTTTTTACATAACCTGCATTTGAAATGGTTACCACTACTTTTGTATTTGGTATCATATCTTCAATACTAACATCTCCTCCTGCATATTCAATAATAGAACGTCTATCATCTCCATACTTATTTTTAATTTCTAGAAGTTCGTCCTTAATAATTGACATTCTACGAGATTTATCACTTAAAATATCCTTTAAATCTTCTATTGTTTTCATTATCGCTTCGTACTCTATTCTTAACTTGTCTTGCTCTAGACCTGTTAATTGACGTAGACGCATTTCTACAATTGCTTTGGCTTGAATTTCAGATAATTCAAAACGCTTCTCTAAATTAGCTCTTGCTTCGTCTGCATTTTTAGATGCTCTAATAATTTTTATTACTTCATCAATATTATCTGATGCAATAATCAATCCTTCTAAAATATGCGCTCTTGCTTCTGCTTTTTTTAGTTCGTATTGTGTTCTTCGAACGACTACTTCATGTCGATGATCTACAAAGTGACCTATGATTTCTTTTAGGTTAAGTAATTTTGGTCTACCATTTACAAGCGCAATATTATTCACACTAAACGATGTTTGCAAAGCAGTGTATTTATACAACTTATTCAATACAATATTCGGAATTGCATCTCTTCTCAAAACAATTACAATTCGTCTACCTAATCTACTCGTTTCATCTCTAATTGCTGATATTCCTTCTAACTTTTTATCATTTACCATGGAAGCGATTCGTTGCTGCAAATCCGATCCATTTACTTGATATGGCAATTCGGTTACTACAATACATTCTCTTCCTTTAATTTCTTCAAATTCAGTTTTAGCTCTAATAACTATTCGACCTCTACCTGTATGAAATGCTGCTTTTACACCATCATAACCGTAGATTGTTCCTCCTGTTGGAAAATCGGGAGCTTTAATATGCTCCATTAATTCATCTATTTCTATTGCATTATTGTCGATATAAGCAACGGTTCCGTTAATGACTTCTGTAATATTATGTGGTGCCATATTTGTAGCCATCCCAACAGCAATACCAGACGCTCCGTTTACCAATAAACTTGGTATTCGTGTTGGTAATACCGTTGGCTCTTGTAACGTATCGTCAAAATTTAAACGATGATCTACGGTATCTTTTTCTATATCAGCTAACATGTCTTCTGATATTTTCTTCATACGCACCTCTGTATAACGCATTGCTGCTGCTCTATCTCCATCTGGCGAACCAAAATTACCTTGACCGTCAACCATTTCATAACGCATGCTCCAATCTTGTGCCATTCGCACCATTGCATCATAAACCGAAGTATCTCCGTGTGGATGATACTTACCTAGCACTTCCCCAACTATTCTTGCGGATTTTTTATGTGCTCCTGTTGCTTTAATTCCTAACTCATGCATCCCAAATAAAACCCTACGATGTACTGGTTTTAAACCATCTCGCACATCTGGTAATGCTCTCGAAACAATCACAGACATTGAGTAGTCAATGTATGCACTCTTCATTTCATCCTCTATATTTACAGGAATTATATTTTCTCCTTCTGCCATATACTTTATAGTTAAATTTTTTAGTTAATTAACGAAGATGCAATTTACAACTTTTATCAATTTATTTGCCAATATTTGAATGCTTAATTCACACATTTTATTAACAATTTAACAATTCCTTTTTTTACGCTACCTCTGTTTTTTTTATTGTTTTTTTTACAACTCAATATACTGTTTTACAGTTTAATGCATATCTATTCACTATTAATGGATATCAAGAGTTAATAAAAATATTAACAATATACATAGCGATAAGTTAATTATTCTGATAATGCAAATAAAATAAAAAAAAACACTTACATTTACACCTTAAACTTAATATGAAATGGATGATAATTTTTCTCCGAAAGTAAAAGATGTAATTGCATATAGCAAAGAGGAAGCTTTACGATTAGGACATGACTTTATAGGAACAGAACACTTAATGCTTGGCATTCTTCGAAAAGGAGAAGGTAAAGCAATAGATATTTTAAATACATTAGATATTGATGCGGCTTTTTTAAGACAAAAAATTGAAGTTCTAAGCCCTGCGAACCTAGATGTGTTTAAAATAAATGAAAACAAAAGTTTGCATTTAACAAAACAAGCTGATAAAGCTCTAAAGACGACATTTTTAGAGGCTAAAGTATATAAAAGCACTTCTGTAAATACAGCACATTTACTATTGTGTATTTTACGAAATGAAAATGATCCTACGACCAAATTAATGCAAAAATTTGACTTAGATTACGATAAAGTAAAAACTGTTTTCAGCCAACTATTCTTAGATTTGGATACTACGGAAACACCAACATTTGAGACTTCAAAAGAAGATGATAATGCTAGACAAAGAAACCCTTTTGAAAATAAGCCTACTGGCAAAGTTAATATTAAGAAATCCAAAACACCTGTTTTAGATAATTTTGGTAGAGACTTAACAGAGATGGCTGAAAACGATAAGCTAGATCCTATTGTTGGAAGAAAGAAAGAAATTGAACGTATTTCACAAATATTAAGTCGTAGAAAAAAGAATAATCCAATCCTTATTGGAGAACCTGGAGTTGGTAAGAGTGCTATTGCAGAAGGTTTAGCACTACGAATTATACAACGTAAAGTGTCTAGAATATTATTTAATAAACGAATTATCTCTTTAGACTTAGCGAGTTTGGTTGCTGGAACAAAATACAGAGGTCAGTTTGAAGAGCGAATGAAAGCTTTAATGAATGAGTTAGAGAAAAATGAAGATATTATCTTATTTATTGATGAAATTCATACCATAGTTGGTGCTGGAGGTGCAACAGGATCATTAGATGCTAGTAACATGTTAAAACCTGCACTTGCAAGAGGAGAGATCCAATGTATTGGAGCTACAACACTAGACGAATACCGCCAAAATATAGAAAAAGATGGTGCTTTAGAACGTCGATTCCAAAAAGTAATTGTAGAGCCTACTTCTGTTGAAGAAACCATACAAATACTACAAAATATTAAAAGTAAATACGAAGATCATCACAATGTAATATATACAGATGATGCTATTGAGGCTTGTGTAAAATTAACAAATCGATATATGACGGATCGTTTTTTACCTGATAAAGCTATCGATGCTTTAGACGAGGCTGGTTCTCGAATTCATATTACAAATATTGTTGTTCCAGAGCAAATCTTATCTCTAGAAAAACAGTTAGAAAGTATTAAAGAAGATAAAAACAAGGTTGTAAAAAGCCAAAAATACGAAGAGGCTGCAAAATTACGTGACGATGAAAAACGGGTTGAAAAAGAATTGGCACATGCACAACAAGTTTGGGAAGAAAATTCAAAACAAAATAAAGAAACAGTAACGGAGGATAACGTTGCTGAAGTTATTTCGATGATGACTGGTATTCCTGTAAATAGAGTTGCCGAAGCTGAAAGTAATCGCCTTGCCGAACTTCCAAATTTAATTAAAGATAAAGTAGTTGGACAAAACGAAGCCGTACAGAAAGTAATTAAAGCGATACAACGTAATCGCGTTGGACTTAAAGATCCTAACAAACCGATTGGTTCTTTTATATTTTTAGGACAAACGGGTGTTGGTAAAACACAATTAGCCAAAGTCTTAGCAAATGAGTTATTTGATAATGCAGATGCTCTTATTCGTATTGATATGAGTGAGTATATGGAAAAATTTGCCATTTCACGTTTGGTCGGCGCTCCTCCTGGATATGTAGGATACGAAGAGGGTGGACAACTTACCGAAAAAGTAAGACGCAAACCATATTCTGTAGTTTTATTAGATGAAATTGAAAAAGCACATCCAGATGTATTTAATATGCTACTACAAATTTTGGATGATGGCTTTATTACCGATAGTTTAGGTCGTAAAATTGATTTTAGAAATACGATTATTATCATGACTTCAAATATTGGTGCTAGACAATTAAAAGATTTTGGTACAGGTGTTGGTTTTAGCACTTCTACAAAAAACAACCAAGCAGAAGATCATGCTAAAGGAATTTTAGAAAATGCACTTAAAAAGAGTTTTGCTCCTGAATTCTTAAATCGTATTGACGATGTTATCATATTTAATGCGCTTGAAAAAGAAGATATTCACAAAATAATTGATATTGAATTAGAAAAACTATTAGATCGTATTTCGGACTTAGGATATAGCCTTTCTTTAACAGATAAAGCGAAAGATTTTATTGTCGAAAAAGGTTTTGATAAACAGTATGGTGCTCGTCCGCTAAAACGTGCGATACAAAAATACATTGAGGATGCTCTTGCAGAAAAGATTGTAAACTCGAAACTAAAAGAAAATGATAGTATTGTAATGGATTTTGATGAAGATAAAGATGTGTTGACTATTAAAATTAATAAAAGTAAAAAGACCGTTGAATAATTAGTTACGAAACTAATTAATTGACAATTTCTTATAAAAAAGGATGAGTCTATCTGAAACTAAATGCAATTCTACCATTGCCCTTAACGGTTGAATTAACATACTGTTATAACTTTCAGATAGTCTCATCTAAATAGAAAATCCCCACTCTCTATTGTTTTTTTAATTTTTCTTTAAATTGCTTTCTAAATTTAATTAATTTCGGATTTATAACTGCATTACAATATCCTTGACTCTTGTTATTGTTAAAATAATTTTGATGGTACTCTTCTGCTTTATAAAATTTGTCAAATTTCGTTATCTCTGTTACTATTTTATCTGTAAAAACTTGTTCTTTTTCTAGTGCAGCAATAAAGTCTTTTGTATCTTTTTTTTGTTTTTCATTGTGATAAAAAACTACGGATCGATATTGTGTACCTGTATCTGCTCCTTGTCTATTTAATGTTGTTGGATTATGTGTCGCAAAAAAAACATCTAATAATTCTGAAAATTCTAACTTATCTGAATTAAATGTTATGTGAATTACTTCTGCATGTCCTGTTGTACCTGTACAAATATCTTTATATGTAGGATCATCCGTTTGCCCTCCAGAATAACCAGATTCTACTTTTAGTACGCCTGCTAATTCTTCAAAAATTGCTTCTGTACACCAAAAACATCCTCCTCCAAAAGTGGCAACTTCTTGTCTATTCATTTGTTCTTCTTTTTTAGTACTCTTAGCAATCATTATAAACGATACCATACTTACAATCAACAGAAATATAAAAATTTTCTTCATAATGAGCATTTGTATAACATTTGTCGTTATTCTTGCTAATTTATTACAATTAAAATTAAAATTTTAACATTTTTAACATTTCAATTAACTTTACAAGCATTTCATTTGTAAAATCTAAATGTGTTACCATTCTTAATTTCCCAGAGCCCATACTGGTAATTAAAACGTTCTTTTCTTTTAATTTATGTATAAAGTCGAAATCATCTACAGTTTCTATTAAATTAAAAATTACAATATTTGTTTCAATAGGCTCTACATTTTTAACAAAAGGCAAGTTTTTTAATGTTTTACCAATATTTTTTGCTTTTTCGTGGTCTTCGGCTAATCTTTCTATGTGATTATCTAATGCATAAATTCCTGCTGCAGCCAAATAACCAACTTGTCGCATACCACCTCCAAAACGTTTTCGAATTCGTAAAGCTTTCTCTATATTTTTTTTTGTACCTAATAATAAAGATCCAATTGGAGCGCCCAAACCTTTTGATAAACAAATAGAAATTGTATCAAACTGTTCTCCATATTGTTTGGGAGTTTCTTTCTTTGCTACTAATGCATTAAATAACCTAGCTCCATCCAAATGGAATGCTATATCCTTTTTTTTACAAACTTGCTTTATTTTTTTAATCTCTGATAAATCCCAACAAGCTCCTCCTCCTTTATTTGTTGTGTTTTCTATAGTAACCAATGTGGTTGGTGCTAAATGAATATCTTTTCTACCTTGAATAACATTTTCTACTTGTTTTGCCGTAAACATACCTCTATCTCCATCAATTAAAAAACAAGAGACTCCTGAATTTACAGCCACTCCTCCACCTTCATAATTATAGACATGCGCCCATTTATCACAAATTAATTGTTCTCCTGCTTGTGTATGCAAATTAATTGCCACTTGATTTGCCATTGTTCCTGATGGAAAAAACAAAGCATCTTCCATACCAAACAATGTAGCAACTTTCTTTTGCAATTTGTTTACTGTTGGGTCTGAGCCAAAAACATCGTCTCCTACTTTTGCGTTCATCATTGTTTCTAACATCTTAGATGTAGGCTTCGTTATCGTATCACTTAATAGATTAATTATCATTTGTTATTTGTATTTTAAATGAAATACTTTCATTTTATTTGTTATTTGGAAATTGTTTTTTGTTATTTGAAAAGTCTACTTTTGTAGTATGATTACATCCGATCAAATAAAAAATCTTCTTGAACGAGTTGGCAAGTTAAAAACTTACCTCGAAATAGACAAAAAATTAATTACTATTTCTAATGACGAGGAAAAAGCTGCAAATCCAAATTTTTGGAATAATCCTAAAAAAGCAGAGATTTTAATGAAATCGTTACGAGGAACAAAAAAATGGGTTACAGATTATAACCAAGTAAAAGCAGATGGCGAAGATGCACAAGTACTTTATGATTTTTATAAAGAAGGAGAAGCTACCGAAGAAGATGTTACAATACAGTTTAATAAAACATTAGATTTACTTGAAAGCTTAGAATTTAAAAATATGCTTTCCGATGAAGGAGATAATTTAAGCGCTGTATTACAAATTACTGCTGGTGCTGGTGGCACCGAAAGTTGCGATTGGGCACAAATGTTAATGCGTATGTATATGATGTGGAGCGAAAAACAAGGATACAAAATAAAAGAACTTAATTATCAATCTGGCGATAGTGCTGGTATTAAAACGGTTACTTTAGAAATTGATGGCGAATATGCTTTTGGTTATTTAAAAGGCGAAAATGGTGTACACCGTTTGGTACGTATTTCTCCTTTTGACAGTAATGCTAAAAGACATACCTCGTTTGCTTCGGTTTATGTATATCCACTTGTAGATGATAGTATTGAGATTGAAATAAATCCAGCAGATATCACTTGGGACTTTGCACGTTCTGGAGGTGCTGGTGGCCAAAATGTTAATAAAGTCGAAACCAAAGCAATCTTAAGACATAAACCTTCTGGAATTATGATTGCTAATTCTGAAACTCGTTCGCAATTGGAAAATCGTGAAAAAGCTATGCAAATGCTAAAATCACAATTGTATGAAATAGAATTACAAAAACAACGTTCAAAACGAGATTCTATAGAAGATAATAAAATGAAAATTGATTTTGGTTCGCAAATAAGAAATTATGTAATGCATCCATATAAATTAGTTAAAGATGTAAGAACAAATTACGAAACAGGAAATGTTGATGCTGTGATGAATGGAGATATTGATGGTTTTATTAAAAGTTTTTTAATGGGAAATCATTCCTAATCAATTTTTCGGAATATTTTCTTTAAATTAGTAGTATATTTGCAATCCCCATGTCTATAATTACCAAAATAAGAAATTCAAAAATTTATACATCTCCATGGATAGTTTTAGCAATTGATATTGCTATTATTGTACAAACTTTTTTTATTGCCAATCTTATTTTTTATAACTTTAAGTTAAGTTTATACAACTCGCACCTTTTTCATCATGTGCCTTTTATTATCGTTTTTTCATTTATTAGCATTCTTATTATTGGCTCTCACAAAGGAATCGTTAGACATACTGGAATAAACGATGCTATAAATGTATTTTTAGCGGCAACCTTATTTTCTTTTTTATCCATTCTTATTGTCTATATTAATAGAAATCTTGGTGTAAATAGGGTAAAATTATTTATACCTACTTCTATTTCAATATTACTTATTCAATATCTTTTAAATATTATTGTATTAATTGCAAGTAGATTTATTTTTAAGCAAATATATCAACGGTTAATCTCAGGAAAAAAATCGAGAATCAATATCCTAATTTACGGTGCTGGAGACTCTGGATTAATAACTTATGCAACAATAAGTAACGATAAAAATAGTCGCTATAATATTGTCGGATTTATTGATGACAATACCTCGAAAAAAGGAAAACAATTTAATGGTAAAAAAGTTTTTTTATCTACCGATATTGATACACGTTTTATTGAAAAGTATCATATTGAAGAAATAATTATTTCTATTCAAAATATTAAAACACTACGATTATTAGAGATTTCTGATAAATTGGTAACACAAAACGTCAAGGTAAAAATTGTACCTCCTGTAGAAAAGTGGATTGATGGAGATTTGAATTTGAATCAAATAAAAGAAGTTATTATTGAAGACCTATTGGAAAGATCTCCTATTAAGGTTGAAAACCCTTTATTAAAAAAAGAATTTCTTAACAAAACCATTTTAATTACTGGAGCTGCTGGTTCTATAGGAAGTGAAATTGCAAATCAAATTTCTAAATACAATTTTAAACAATTGCTTATTTTAGATCAAGCAGAATCTCCATTATACAATTTACAACAAGATTTAAAACGTAATAATGTCTTAAATTTTACAACCATAATATCGGATATTAGAAATAAAGAACGAATGGAAAGTGTTTTTAATAATTTTGATATTGATATTGTATTTCACGCAGCAGCATATAAACATGTTCCGCTCATGGAAGCAAACCCATACGAAGCTGTAAAAGTAAATATTGTGGGTACAAAATATATCATGGATTTATCTAACCTACATAAAATAGAAAAATTTGTAATGATATCTACGGATAAAGCTGTAAATCCTACAAACGTAATGGGCGCCACAAAACGAGTAGCAGAAATTTATGCCAAGTGTATACAAGAAAAATCTAATACAAAATTTATCACAACACGTTTTGGCAATGTTTTAGGTTCTAATGGCTCTGTAATTCCTCTATTTAAAAAGCAAATAAAACAAGGAGGTCCGTTAACTGTAACTCATAAAGACATAACACGCTATTTCATGACAATTCCAGAAGCCTGTCGACTTGTTTTAGAAGCAGGAGCTATGGGAAATGGAGGAGAGATTTTTGTTTTTGATATGGGAGAATCTGTAAAAATATTTGAAGTTGCAAAGAAAATGATTCATCTATCTGGGTTTAAATATCCCGAAGATATAGCTATTAAAATAATTGGTCTTCGTCCAGGAGAAAAATTATATGAAGAATTACTTAGTAATAAAGAAGACACTTTACCTACCTACCATAACAAAATAATGATTGCTAAAGTAAAGGATATTGATTGTTCCAAAATAACATCAAAAATTAACTCTTTATCTAAATTAAAAGAGAAATCTAGTACTAAAATTGTTTTCCAAATTAAAGCTATAATTCCTGAGTATATTTCAAAAAATTCGGAATTTGAAAAATTAGACTAGTTCTTTTTTACTCGATTTACCAAATAAACGCCTAACAATATTACAAGCCCTGAAAACAATTGAAATAGGCTTAATTTTTCGCCATCAAAAACGCCCCAAAAAACTGCAACTATTGGAATTAAATAAGTTACTGATGTTGAAAAAATAGGCGATGAAATTTGTACTAATTTATTAAAAAATGTCTTTGCTATTGCCGTTCCAACTACAGATAAAATAGTTATAAATAACAATGATTTTTTTATTTCTGGAGTCGCTTCAAATGCATTAAAAAAATCCGTATTTATTAATCGTATTAATGCTGGTATAAATACAACCATAAATGTTGCTGTTGTTATCGCTAGGGGTTTTACATCTTGCAAATATTTTTTAACAATATTAACATTAAATGCATAACCAACTGATGCCAATAAAATAAAACTCGGATAATAATAATCGTTTAAACTACCAATAGAGTTCCCATTTAAAATTAACAAAATTGTACCTATTAAACCTATTAAAATTCCTAGAATTTGTCTTTTTTGAAATGAAAAACCAAAAAATAAAGCGCCAATTAATAATGCGTTAAACGGAGTAAATGAGTTTAGTATTGCTGCAATTGCACTATCCATATTATCTATAGCAATAGCAAATAAGAAAACAGGAAAATAAGTACCTAAAATTGCACTCAATCCAATATAAAACCAATCTTTACGTGTTAATCTTAAAACGCTTTTAAAACCTATTAACATTAAAAAAAATGCCGTAATAATTATTCGTAAAGCGCCAACTTGAATGGGATTTAATCCAACTAATGCATATTTCATTAATATAAAAGAACTTCCCCAAACTAAAGAAAGTGCTATCAAATAAACCCATTTTGTTGTAATTGGCTTCATTTATTTTTTTTTAACTTATTAGCTACACAAACTCCTAGAAGTATCAATAATCCTGCAATAAACTGCCAACGGTTAACAATTTCTCCATCAAAATATCCCCAAATAAATGCTACTATTGGAATTAAATACGTTACTGAAGATGCAAAAATTGCAGAGGATATCTGCACCAATTTATTATAGATTACCATTGCTAAAGCGGTTCCTATTCCTGCTTTAAATAAAATATAAATTAAAGAACTAATTTGTTCGGAAGAACCTGTATACGCTTCAAAAAAATCTGTATAAAACAGAACAATAATAGAAGGTATTAATGTAATTAAAAATGTTGCTGTTGTAATACTAAGTGCATTTAAGTTCTTTAATTTAGTCATTATTAAATTTGAATTTAATGCATAACCAATAGAAGAAAAAATGACCAATAAAGAATATATGTATTCTCCAGAACCTTGATAAAAATTACCTGTTAAAAAATAGACTAACAAACCTCCAAAACCAATCAATAATCCCAATACTTGATTTTTAGAAAATTTAATTCCAAACATAAAAAAACCCAACCACAACGTATTTAATGGTGTAAGTGAATTTAGTATGGATGTTACCGAAACTCCCACTTTACCTATTGCAATTGTAAACATAAATGATGGAATAAATGTCGAAAATAGTGCTATTATAAACAAAGCTCCAATGTGTTCTTTCTTAATTTTTTTTAATGATTTATATCCAAATGGCAATAAAATAAAAGCAGAAAAAATCATAATTAGTGCGCCTACTTGATAACTATTAAAACTTAAAGTTGCCTTTTTTATTAAAAACAGAGACGTTCCCCAAACTACCGATAAGGTTATTAAGAAAATCCATTTTAAATTTTTATTTTCCATAATATTATAAAACAGCGACAAAAATCGTCTATTTTTAATAAAAACATCTAACTTTGTCTTACTAATTTTAATTTTTAACAAAATGCATTTTTTTAAAATTCTATTTACCCTTTTTATGTTATTAACGCTGTTTTTATCTTGTAAAGATGACAAAACAAAAACAATTCAAAAAACAGAAATACCAGATAAGATTTCTAAAAAGCATGATGTTAAATTAGAAAAAATGGAATTCCATATTAAAGGAATGACATGTGAAATTGGTTGTGCTCGACTAATTCAATCAAAATTAATAAAAACGAAAGGTATAACGGTTGCTAAAGTGAGTTTTAAGGATAGCATTGGTATGGTCGAGTTTGACTCTAACCTATTATCGCATTCCGACATTAATAATGTAGTTGAGAAAATTGCGGATGGAACATTATATAAAGTGTCTCATAATAAGACTGTTAGTAATTTTACCATAGCAAACTAATCGTACTAGCAATTTAATTTTTAATTTAAAAATAAAAAATTATATGATTGTAAGTTAATTATTTACGATGCGAACAGAAATTAATTCTTATTTTTAATACAAAAAAACAGATTTTTCAAAAAAAGTATTATATTTGCTAACTTATCATACTATTAACTATTAAAATAAAAAAAATGAAATTATTTAAAGGTATTCTAGCAATTGCTATAATAAGCATGTTATTCGCTTCTTGTAAAGAAGCAAAAAAAGGTGCAGAAGCTGCAAAAGATGGTGTTGAAGCTGCGGCTGATAAAACTGCCGATGCTGCAAAAAATGCTGCTGACAAAACTGCCGAAGTTGTAAAAGATGCTGCTGCTGATGTAAAAGACGCTGCAAATAAAACTGCTGATGCCGTAAAAGGTGCTGCTGGAGATGTTAAAGATGCTGTTACAGGAAAAAAATGTGCTGCAGATTGTAAAAAAGCATGTTGTGCAAAAAAAGGAGCGCATAAATGTGATGCTACTTGTAAAGAAAAAGGATGTACACATAAAGCAGAAGCTCACAAATGTGATGCTACTTGTAAAGAAAAAGGATGTACTGCTAAAAAAGCATAACTTTATTTTCTTACATCAAAATTATTAAAAAAAGCCATCTAAATAGGATGGCTTTTTTTTTGTAATTTTATACGATGAATCCCTCCATAAAACAACACAAAATAATTCATATAGATATGGATGCATTTTATGCTTCTGTAGAACAAATGGATAATCCAGAACTAATTGGAAAACCTGTTGTTGTTGGTGGTAGTGGAGAAAGAGGCGTTATTTCGGCGGCAAGCTATGAAGCTAGGAAATTTGGAATTCGCTCTGCAATGAGTGGTTTTTTAGCACGAAAAAAATGCAACCATTTAATATTTGTCAAACCTCGTTTCGCAAGATATTCTGAAATTTCAAAACAAATTCAAGCTATTTTTTTAGACTATACCGATTTAGTCGAACCTCTTTCTTTAGATGAAGCATATTTGGATGTTACAAACAACAAAAAACTAAATCCATCTGCAACTTTACTTGCAAAAGAAATTAGAAAACGAATTTATAAAGAAGTTGGATTAACTGCTTCTGCTGGTATTTCTTCTAGTAAATTTATTGCAAAAATAGCTTCTGATATCAATAAACCAAATGGACAAAAAACAATTCCTCCAGAAAAAATTATTTTATTTTTAGAAAAACTTCCCATAGAAAAATTTTATGGAATAGGAAAAGTCACTACGGCAAAAATGTATAATTTAGGTATTTTTAATGGTTTAGATTTAAAAACAAAATCCAAAGAATTTCTTATAAAACATTTTAATAAATCTGGGTTTTACTACTATAATATTGTACGTGGAATACATAATAACCAAGTAATACCAAATAGAATTCGTAAATCTATCGCTGCTGAGCATACCTTTCAAAAGAACCTAACATCAGAAGTTTTTATTCTAGAACAACTCGATAAAATTGCCGACGAAATAGAAAAACGATTAAAAAAATCAAAAGTTGCTGGAAAAACCATAACTTTAAAAATTAAGTATAGTGACTTTACACAACAGACTAGAAGTAAAACCTTGGCTTTATATATTAAAGAAAAAGCCCTAGTATTAGAAACCGTAAAAGATTTACTCTATCAAGAAAAAATTAAAGACTCTGTACGTTTAGTAGGAATTTCTGTTACAAATTTGAATATTAACACGAAAAAAAAAGAAAAAATAGTTGCATTACAACTAAAATTTGATTTCTAAATCTCGGAATGGTTCTTGATTATTCTAATCTAAAATGTATATCATGAAAAATTTAATTTTATCCTTTTTACTACTATTCTTCATAAGTTGTAATACAACACAAAAAACAATTAAAAAATCTAATTTACCTGAAGGCGCTGTAAAAATTGCTAATGATGAATTAGAATATGAAATTATTATATTTGATATTGGATTTGAAACGTACTTAAATTCCATCGCTAGACCTATAAGTTATTATACCGAAAGTTTTTTGGAGAATAGAAACCGATTTTATGTAGCAACATGGAACAGTAGAGCCAGAAATGTAATAAATTATAACAAAAATATATATGAAAATGTAATTGATTATGATTTAAACATACATTATGGATTAGAAGTTAATTATAAACTTTATAATTATTTTAAATTTGTAGAATATAAATACAAAGAAAAATTTTAATTTAAACACTGTATATAACAAATGATAAAATTAGATATATTAGCAATTGGAGCGCATCCAGACGATGTTGAATTAGGATGTGGTGCCACTATTGCAAAAGAAATAGATCTTGGAAAAAAAATTGGCATACTAGATTTAACTCGTGGCGAATTAGGAACAAGAGGTTCTGCAGAAATTAGAGATATAGAATCTGCTAATGCTGCAAAGATTTTAGGTGTTGAAATACGAGAAAATTTGGCTTTTGCTGACGGTTTTTTTGTTAATGACAAAGAGCATCAACTTAAAGTTATTGAAATCATTAGAAAATACAAACCAGAAATTATACTATGCAACGCTATTGACGATAGACATATTGACCATTCAAAAGGAAGTAAATTAGTTAGTGATGCTAGCTTTTTATCTGGATTAAGAAAAATTAAAACTTCAATTAATGGCACACAGCAAGAAGCTTGGCGACCAAAACACGTATATCATTATATACAATGGAATAACATCGTTCCAAATTTTGTTGTAGATGTTTCTGATTTTATTGATATTAAAGCAAAAGCAATAAAGGCTTACAGTTCTCAATTTTACAACCCAAAAAGTAATGAACCTACTTCTCCTATAACAAGTAAAAACTTCTTAGATAGTATTCATTATAGAGCACAAGATTTAGGAAGATTAATTGGAGTTGCTCATGCTGAGGGGTTTACAACCGAACGTTTTGTTGCCGTAAATTCTTTGGATAAATTAATTTAATTTTTTGTTGCTATAAATAATAAAAAGTTTACATTTGCATCGCAAAATATTTTTGTAAATGGTGGTTGTAGCTCAGTTGGTTAGAGCATCGGTTTGTGGTACCGAGGGTCGTGGGTTCGAATCCCATCTTCCACCCAAAATAGTATTGACTATCAGTTAGTTATATTAAAAACACATCAATACAAGGGTTAAAAAGCTGCTTTATATAGCAGCTTTTTTATTTTATACTAAAAAAATATACAGATACTTGAGTTAATAAATA
>Ga0256840_1001372_pt1 | contig 23146 bp, 21 predicted proteins | sample 355202metaG_FD_185969 | JGI IMG/M metagenome (GOLD analysis project Ga0256840, IMG submission 185969) | Hydrothermal vent microbial communities from Mid Atlantic Ridge, Atlantic Ocean - 355-202 | ecosystem: Environmental > Aquatic > Marine > Hydrothermal vents | place: Atlantic Ocean: Mid...
TGATTTGTTAAATAGGTAACTGCTTGGTTGAATATTTTCACCTGAAATTTTCCCATCGGTATTTTCAGTTATTTTAATACCTGTTAGCAAAGCTGCAAGCCCTGTAGCTTTAGTGTACTTATGATAAAAGTATCGACCGCCTCTGACCTTTAATGAAGTATGAAGATTTCCTAAGGTCAAACTACCTTTAGCAACTGAATAATTAGCCTCAAAGGTTGTTGGTATCGCAGAAACAGTTTGCGTAAGCAATAGTAGACCTAAAAAAGCAGAAATCAGCGTGGTTTTTAATGCAGGTATTCTTATTAGCTTCATTTTATCATTCTCTAATTACGATATATCAGGTTCTGTTTAAGGAAAGACTGATCAAGTCCAATTATATGTATCTTGCCAACTTGCCGTTATTTTTCTGCGCTAAATTTTAATCGACTTAATAAGCCATTCCTTATTAATAGACTAAGGTGCTAAAATTAAGTTCACTTTAGTTTTTTGGGGAGTCAGGCTTAAATATGCTTTTAAATCTCTCATTAGATCATATTTAAAAGCTCTTGATCATATATCTTGTTTGAGGAAATATATTCGAATATTTCTTCTTTAAACCGCTTGTTATCACTGTATTGTCTGGATAATTGTTTAATCCAATTTATAAGGATAGGTTCTTTTATGATTGAAGAGATACTTTCAATGTGAATTTGTTTTTTGGTAGTAAAAAATAAATGTCGAAAGGTAATGAGTAGCATTTCTTTTTGTGGTTTGCGCTTATAAATATCATCAAAGATTGAATAATCCTTCTTACTTTGAAGAAACTCGCAGGCTTTGAACCAGGCAAGGTCATACCCATAATCATGTATGCTAAAGTTATTATAAAAAAGTTTATTGTCTGTACTACCTTGTACAAAAAAGTAAGCCCGATTATGGCTAATACTAAATTTTATACCTTTAACGCCTGTGGAATAAGGGGATGTTACTCTTCGTAACTCTTTAGATTCTCTTTGATTTTGAGTGTTGGCAAGGTTTTTGAGCATTAGCCATTCTCTGTGAAGCTCTTCAGCATCTTTGTAAATGGCTTCTTCTGACTTATCAATATTTTTATAGCTAAAATATTTTTGTTTGTGTTTACCATCAATCATTACGGCTACACGAACACCGATAAATCCGCCCTTGTGCTCACCTCTTTCATATATTTTTAGCATGAAATTGTACTCCCAAATATTGAGAGCTAAAACTGAATCCTCCCACTCTCGTATGAGTGGGAGGGTTTATCTGTTTATCGATCTATATAGTTTTAGCCCATCTCGCCAGCATAATCAGCAATACCTGGATTATCACTTACACCTACTAATTTAGGGCGATTCATTTTAGCTAGTTTAAGAACATCGTCTTTACCTTTTGTGTCTAAAATATAATCACGAACCACATCCCACATTAAACGACCTTCAGGTGTGCGGTTTACCGTTGCCCAGCCTGCAAGTTTGTAGGTTTTCTTAGGGTCAATCGCATCGCCATTATCTAAGCGAGCATCTGTAATGCGCTTGTATAGTTCTTTGCGGGGGTCTAGCGTGTAATCTAATCCACCAACGCGAACCATGTCACCACCTGATTGTAGGTATGGGTCTGGGTCGAATAGGTTGTCAGCAATTTGTTCTAGTGTTTCTAGTAATGCCGCACCTGTGATTTCACTGGTGTATGTTTCTGCGTAAGTCATAGAACATTGAGTCATTACATCTTCCATTGTAATCCAATCACCTTTTAGCGTTGAAGTACCCCAACGAACACCTGCTGAGAATGAAATATCAGCTTTGTATTCATGACGTAGTGCATTACACAATACTTGATCCCAAGTACCCATAAAGTTACCACGGCGGTATAAAGTACGGTCAGCAATTGCTAGTTTTTCAGTTAGGATTTCATCGTAAGTTTTACCTACACGAGACTTATTAAATTTGTATTTCTCATTACGTGCTTCGTTAATTTTCTCGTCATATTTGGTACTACGCATTTGCGAGAGGTAAGCTTCCATCTCTTTGTCTGCTGGCAACCAGTTTGTAATAACAGGCTTCATTGTGTAATTCATATTGACTTTGCCATCCGCAACATCAATATCCATAACGCCAACAAACTTACCATTTGAACCTGCATTTGTTACCAAACAAGTATTGCCACCCTTGCTTTTAACAGGTAGAGGTTGTGGCATACCATCATGTGTATGACCGCCAAAAATAGCATCGATGCCAGGAATGTTTTCCCCCATTTTCACGTCAACATCCATGCCGTTATGTGACAACATAATTACTGCGTCTGGTTTTTCTTCTGTACGAATCTTTTTAACTAGATTAGCCATGTCTTCTTCACGTAAGCCAAATGACCAATCAGGGAAGAACTCAGGCGGGTTAGCATTAGCAGTACGCGGGAAAGCTTGGCCAACAACCGCAATGCGTTTGCCACCCACTTTTTTCATGACGTAAGGCTGAAAAGCGTAGCCTGCATCTTCATCAAACAAACCTAGGCCGTCATTTTTTTCAACTAGTTCTGCGTAGTTGTCATCCATCAAAGAGTCTTCTTTAACGCGAACGTTTTGTCCGATGAAGTCGCCTTTGAATAAAGCAACGTTGCTTAAAACTTCTGCTTCGTTGTAGGTGAATTCCCAGTGGCCGATCATTACGTCGATACCTAAGATGTTTGAGGCCTCAACCATATCGACACCGCGTGTCCATAATGATGTGCCAGAGCCTTGCCACAAATCTCCACCATCTAGTGAAATGGTGTTTTCAACGCCACCAGCTTCTTTGCGTAGTCTATCAAGCAATGTTTTTAGATGAGAGTAGCCACCTGTTTTACCGTATTTTTTTGCGGCTTTAAAAAAATCAAGATACGTGTAAGCGTAAGCTTCTGGGCCATCAAGTGGCAGATTCATTTTTTCGAGTAATTTTTTACCAACAATATGTGGTGGGCGACCTAATGCTTCACCAACACCTAAGTTTACATTTGGCTCGCGAAAGTAAACAGGTAGCAACTGACCATGAAGATCGGTTGTATGAAGAATACGTGCCTGACCTTTCATGGGCACTTTGTAAAAATCGGTAGGCATTTTTGCCATTTCATCGGCTTGGGTGTTTTGCATTAGCCAAGGTAGCGTGCTTGCACCTGCTGTTCCCATAGCGACTATTTTTAAAAAGGTACGTTTGTCCATCATTGGCATTTTTTACTTTCTCCTAACATGAGTATTTATTTTTTAACTAACAGGCGTAGACTACGGCGTTTCTTAAATTTCTACGTTGGGTTAATTCTATGCTTGTTTATAGTATAAAAAAACTATTAGTCACTATTTTTCTGTTTTTTCTTACAACGGGTGTGTTTGCAGATGTTGTTAAGCCTGCATTAGTTGAAATAAGCGTTAATCAAAAGGGGCAGATTGATGTAGAGGTTCGCGCTAGTATCGAAGCATTGCTTACAGGTATAGATGGTCGATATAAAAATACGAAAGATTCTCCTAATGCAGCTGAATATGACGTTTTTCGTAAAATGAGCGAGGATAATTTAGGCGCAGAGTTTAATAAATTTAAGAGTAAATTCTTAGATTCTGTAAAACTAGCTTTGCCCAATGCTGAAAGGATTGCTCTTGAGGTTGTAAAAATAAAAATTCCTGAGCCAGGCTATACCAAAGTCCCCCGAATTAGTGTTATCAATTTGCAAGGCTCTGTTGATTTATCAACGGAATCAATCACTTGGTACTACCCCATGGCATTTGGTGATAACGCTGTACGATTGCGTCAAGTGGATGATGTAAAACAAAAATATCACTGGTCAGAGTGGCAATGGTTAAAAGATGATCAAGCGAGTGAACCGCTCTCTTTAACAGAGGTTGTCGCACGAAGACCTATATATAAAACTGTAGCTAATTACATTGTAATTGGTTTTGAACACATATTGCCAAAAGGCTTGGATCATATTTTATTTATTCTAGGTTTGTTTTTGTTCTCGACTAAATTCAAGCCCTTGCTTGGGCAGGTCACTATGTTCACCATAGCGCATACCATCACACTAGGTTTAGCAATGAATGGCATAATTTCATTGCCTGCTAGCATTGTTGAACCACTTATTGCGCTATCTATCGCCTACGTGGGGGTTGAAAATGTATTTTCTAAAAAATTACGCAGTAGTCGACTATTTTTAGTTTTTGGCTTTGGTTTATTGCATGGTTTAGGTTTTGCAAGTGTGCTCTCTGATTTTGGAATGCCAGATGATGCTTTTGCTACGGCATTAATAAGCTTTAATGTGGGGGTGGAGTTAGGGCAACTAACGATAATATTGGGGGCATTCTTGTTGGTTGGCTACTGGTTTGGGGAAAAACGCTGGTATAAATCCAGAATCACTAATCCCGTATCCATGGGTATCGCTATTATTGCGTTATATTGGTTTGTTGAGCGTTTAGGTGCTTGATTTTAGTTGAAATACTTTTTTTAATTTACCCACCTCCCCCTTTTTTCGATGTTTTGTGTGAATTTAGGTGTGTCTTATAATACAAATCATCGAAAAAAAGGGGGGTGGGTAAAGAAAAATGACTTTCTTTGTGATTATATTGGTCCTAAACTAATTTAGAGATTCCTTAAACGTTCTTCAATTTGTCGACGCTCCCAATCTTCTCCGAACTTACCTTTCATTCCAAAATTATGAAAAGCTTGAATAGCAACAGGTATTCCCATGCCAAGTGCGGGCCATATTACCCATAGATATCCAGGGCTAGTGAGCAAGTTGATGATGAGCAATAAAACGACAATCATCACGTAAGTGATAGCTGAAAAATAAAACTTTTTAAGCCTACGAACCTCTTCTATTACTTCTTTTTCACGTGATGATGCTTTAGGGTCGAAATTATCCCCGTCTTTACTGTATTGTTTATCGTACGCTTTCAAGTAATGCGCATACTTTAATGCGGAACGGTCTTCGTCAGAAAGTGCCTCGTGCGCTGGGTTAATTGTTGTCATCGGCTTGTCCTCTTGTAATTTATTTAAAGGTGTTTCAAACACCGCAGCTAAACATTTAAGAGATTCAAGGCTCGCTTTATTGCCTTGCTCGATGCGTTGAATAGTACGACTTGATACGCCAGAAATTTCTGCAAGTTGCTCTTGTGACCAACCGCGTTGTAAGCGAAGTTCTCGTATAATCATGTGTGCCTCTTTTGTTGTGTTGTTTAGTTTTGATGCAGGACATAGTTTGGATGATACCCAATAATTTTAACACGACATGAAGACGACACTAGCCCGTAATTTACCCGACACGGTAGGACAAGTAGGGCTTGTGTAGTATAAAATCTTGGTTTTAGAGCTTGAATTTTGTAAGTTAACCTTGATAATGCAGGTATTCAAACTAATTTGAACAAATGAACCTTGCTGGAGAAGCAAAAACCATGAGTATTATAAATTTAACAGATGCATCTTTTGAAGAAGATGTTATTAAAAGTGGCACACCGGTATTAGTAGATTATTGGGCAGAGTGGTGTGGGCCTTGCAAATCAATTGCGCCAATCTTAGAAGAGATAGCGACTGAATACGAAGGCAAAGTAATTGTTGGAAAATTAAACATTGATGAAAACGGGGATACACCGCCTAAATACGGTATTCGTGGTATCCCGACATTAATGCTATTCAAAGACGGTGAAGTTGAAGCGACTAAAGTTGGTGCGCTTAATAAGTCACAGTTAACGGCATTCTTAGACCAGAATATTTAATCTGGTTATGTATCTTTAATTCCACGCCCGTCCTTTCGGCTGCGCTCAAGATAAACCAAGTCCGCTTAGGGAGATTTTTTTAGATGCATCTTAATTTTTTGGTTTGGCCTTCTTGTCTAAGAGGGCTGGACTAATTTTTAAGCACATGATAGCCTTACATCCAGTTGCTCGCAGCTAATCTTGTTTTTGCCGTTTCAGGCCATTTTTTCATACTACTAAAAAACTTTATTTTTCCGAGTGTTATTTTTTTATTCAAATTTATAAAATCCAGAAAATAAAACTAAACTTTCCTGAATCGTTCAAATCCAGTCATTAATTATTATTAGAGCTTATTTTATTAAGTGATTTCTAATTTTCCAATTTAATCTTACAAATTTTTTAATCTATGAATCTTTCAGAACTGAAACAAAAAGGCCCTTCGGCTATCCTTGAAATTGCTAAAGAGATGGGTGTTGACGGTATGTCACGCGCACGCAAGCAAGATGTTATATTCGCCATCCTAAAAGCAGCGGCAAAAGCCAAAGAAGATATTCACGGCGACGGCGTGTTAGAAATCTTACAAGACGGCTTCGGCTTCTTGCGTTCTAGCGATAGTAATTACGTTGCAGGCGCTGATGATATTTATGTATCGCCGAGTCAGATTCGTCGATTTGGTTTACGCACAGGCGACACGGTTGCTGGCAAGATTCGTACACCTAAAGACAATGAGCGTTATTTCGCATTATTAAAAGTTGATACGATTAACTTTGAGCCACCTGAGAACGCACGTAACAAAATATTATTTGAAAACCTAACACCGTTACACCCTGATGAGCGTATGCGTATGGAACGTGGTAACGGGAGCACCGAAGATATTACGGCGCGCGTTATCGACATTGTTGCTCCAATAGGTAAAGGTCAACGTGGTCTAATCATCGCACCGCCAAAAGCGGGTAAAACGATGATGCTACAAAACATCGCACAAAGTATCGCAACCAACCAGCCTGATGCACATTTGATTGTTTTACTCATTGATGAGCGTCCGGAAGAAGTAACAGAAATGTCACGTATGGTACGTGGCGAAGTGGTTTCATCAACTTTTGATGAGCCAGCCTCACGCCACGTTCAAATCGCTGAAATGGTGATTGAAAAAGCCAAGCGTTTGGTTGAGCATAAAAAAGACGTAATCATTTTATTGGATTCAATTACACGTTTAGCACGTGCTTACAACACGGTTATTCCATCATCAGGCAAGGTACTTACAGGTGGTGTTGATGCCAATGCATTGCATCGTCCTAAGCGTTTCTTTGGTGCTGCGCGAAACCTTGAAGAAGGCGGAAGCTTAACAATCTTAGCAACTGCTTTGGTAGATACCGGCTCCAAGATGGACGAGGTTATCTACGAAGAATTTAAAGGTACAGGTAACTCAGAAATACACCTTGATCGTAAAATATCTGAAAAGCGTGTTTATCCTGCGATTAATGTTAATCGTTCTGGTACACGTCGTGAAGAGTTGTTGGTGGGTGAAGAAGAGCTACAAAGCCTTTGGATATTGCGTAAATTCCTACATCCAATGGAAGAAGTTGGTGCAATGGAGTTCTTATTTGATAAGCTTCAGAAAACTAAAACTAATGAAGAGTTTTTTAATTCAATGAAGAGCTAAATTTCCATAAAAAGAGCTATTCAACTAAAGCCCTGCATTGAACACTATTCAATACAGGGTTTTTTTATGTCAAATATTACCCCTCATGCTAAAATCTTGGGGTGATTTTTTATTAAGCATTTTGGAGAATATCAAATGGCTGCAGAGCTAGAGTTACGTTGGTTAAAGACAGAAAGCGTCGAAGGAGCATTGCGGCGTTTTGCTGAATTCTGTAAAGAGGATATCCGCGAGCAATCACAACAAGAAGGTTTTGATGTTGATAAATACCAAGAAGCGGTAAAGCTCGTGCTTCAAAAACTGGATAAAAAGGATTCTGTAAAGGAGATTTTCCATGCTGATTAAATCACTCAAGGCTGAAAACTTTCGTAAGTACTCTAAGTTAGAGATAGATGATATTCCGCAAAATGGTGTAATCACAGTTGCTGGCTTAAATGAATCAGGTAAAACCAGTATTGGCGAAGCGATTTGTTTTGCACTTTATGGGCGTACATTTGCTTTAGATGAAAAAAACCTCCATAAGATTATTGCGTGGGGTACAGATATTGCTGATGTGACACTGATATTTTCTGATGGTGAAGGCGATAATTATATTATAAATCGTACGATAGCTAGAGAAGGGAAAGTAATAACAGTAAGTCTTACAAAAGAAGGCTCTAAAGATGTTGTTTTGGATACTGAAGAAACAGTTTCAAGTGCTTTGGTGAAAATATTAGGTTTTGATTATGATGCCTTTGCTAATTCGTTTTACCTTGCACAACGAGAACTAACGACTCCTGAACCTCAAAGCGATACGATAAAAAAGATGGCAGGTATTGGTGATTATGCTCGTATTCACGATGAATTTCTGGCTAACAACAAAGAAAAACAAGAAACGATTGCTGAATTAAGCCCTGAAATTAGTAAAAATCAATCACAGCTAGATGCTATGAAGATAGATGAAACATGGCTACCTGAGCTGATTGATGCCGAACAAACTTTGGGTAGTGAGCAAAAGCTTCGTGAATCTATTGTGGGGAATTTGGATGATAATGTTGATAGCTACGAAAATAAGATTGGACAGTATTTTGGTGCTAAAAAGAGGCGTGGTTTTTTTGGTTTTTTAAGTATTATTTTACTAATAGTTTCTGTGGTTTCATGGCTCTTTTGGGTCGGTACGAAATATTTTTCTGAGCGTTTACAAGGCATGATGAATAGCCTTGATGAGAGTAATACCTCACTGCTTAATTCGTTTTCAGAAAATTGGTTGTTGCCAGTAGCTGTCGTTTCTGTGCTTGGTTTTTTAATTTCTTTATTGGTAAAAATTAGAGAAAAAACAACAATGCAACTATTGAGAGATGAAGCTAAAAATACAGCTGAAATGATTCAAGAGGGTCATACTCATATTATTTCTCAAGTTGATGCTCTGTTACCAGAGCGAGTGGTTCAAGCGATGCAAGCTCGTAGTTCAAGCGAAACATTAATGGTGATTCCACCTCGTGAACAGTTTGCCAATCTTCGTCAGCTGATTGAAGATGCGCCAAGCTATCAAGCAAAACCAGAAGAAATTACAGCTGCCATTACGCGCTTATCAGCAGCGATTAAAAAACAAGGAGGTGAGATTGAAGACCTTGGTAAAGGACTGATTGAGGATATTAATCAGGAAAAAATCCGATCAGATGAGGCAGGAGTTCTTCGCTCAACAGTTAAGAAGTTAAGTGGTTTGGTATCTAAGTGTAAAAGACAAATAGAGGTGAATGATATTTCTGTTGGTCTTTTGCAACGCGCTGCCACTAGTTCCATTGCGCTATTTAATAAGAATATTGCAGATATTTCAGCTAATACTTTACCAAAGTTTACAGAAGGGCGTTATAGCGAAGTCAATATTGCAGAAGATTTGAGCGTAAAAGTATATTCGGATGATAAAAAAGGCTATATGGATTTTGATGAAATATCATCAGGCACACAACGCCAAATCATGCTTGCATTACGGATGGCAATGTCTGAAGAACTGGCAATTAATACGGGTAATAAAGAACAGTTTATCTTCCTCGATGAGCCCTTTGCGTTTTTTGATCAAGAACGTACACAATCAACCTTAAAAGCATTACCAGATGTGAGCAAAGTGATTACTCAAGTTTGGGTTGTAGCGCAAGAATTTCCGGCTAATGTTAAGGTTGATAAGGCGATAATATGTCCACTAGAAAGTGCTGAGCTGTTAGTCTGATTTTTAACACAGAGTTTTTCGCAGAGGATTGCAGAGATAATTGATGTCTTTAAAACCTTTGCGACTCTCCGCGTTAAAAAAACTCCAAAGTGTCGTCATGCCGGCGAATGCCGGTATCCATGTTTGCAACGGCACAGTCTCTATCATGGATTGCGGCATCCGCCACAATGACGATTTCTTTATTATAACCTGAATCAGTGACTTCACTACGGCACAGTACGCAAGCTATTGATTCATCACGAGTTTAAAAAATATCCGCTTCATCTATGGGTGAAGCTAATTTTTTTAAATTCTCGTGCTAAACCAATATTTTACGCCCTATTATCCGCATTGAAGTCACAGATTCAGGTATTAATGAATCAATAAGAAGCAATTAATCGTCCCAAAACAATCATCGCCTTCTCAAGCTGCTTCCTTGTAGCCTTGCCATAATTAATCCGCACAAAATTCTTATACTGTCCACTTACTGAAAACAACGGTCCTGGCGCAATACAAATATTCTCTTTCAATGCTTGTTCATAAAGCAACATACTATCAATCTTCTTATTCAACTCTAACCAAATCACATAACCACCTTCAGGATGAGTATGACGAATATCTTTAGGTAAATGTAAAGAGACTAGATGTAAAAAATAATCACGTTGCTCTTTATAAAACCGACGCATTTGTCGTAAATGCCTGTCAAAAATGCCCATCTCTAAATATCGTGCGGCGGTGAGTGCTGGCAATGTAGCACCTGCCATACTGCTACTCACTTTTAAATGAGTAACCTGTTTTAACCAGCGACCTGGAATCGCCCAACCGATACGTAAACCTGGCGATAATGATTTTGATAGTGATGAACATAGCAATACGTTACTGGCTTCGCCATCTTCATCATATGCTTTAATTGCTTTTGGACGTTGGGTGCTATAGGTGAGCTCTGAGTAAATATCATCTTCAATAATGGCGATGTCTTTTTTCTTGAGAATATGACGTAGCTTCTGTTTATTTTTATCACTCATGCAATAGCCAAGTGGATTGCTAAAATTGGGTGTTAAAATACAAGCAGTTACTTTCCATTCTCGTATTGCTAGCTCTAGCGCAGCTAGGCTAATTCCATTTTTTGCATCTGTTGGAATTTCTAGGGCTTTTAAACCAAGCGATTCTATAGCTTTTAATGTTCCAAAATAACTGGGTGATTCTACCAAAACAGTATCACCTGGCTTTGTTACTGCACGAATGCATAGCGTCATTGCCTCTTGGCAACCTGTGGTGATGATGATTTCATCAGGGTGTACATTTACGCCAGCATTAATCATACGACGAGCAATTTGGCGGCGTAAGTTTGTATTGCCTGGTGGTGGGTCATAGTCAGCGACGCCATTTGGCTCATGGGTATCTTCGCGAATAATCTTACTCATAATTCGACTAAGGTGTTTTACCGAAGCAACATCAGTATTTGGCGGAGCGGTGCCTAGCTGAATGATATTTTTCTCTTGTGATAGCTGTAATAAGGTAACGGCAAGGTTATCTAGATTGACCTCAGAGGGGCGAACCAACGGTTGACTAATTTCAGGTGGTTGGCTGGGTTGATATTGGTTACGAACATAAAAACCAGACTGAGGGCGTGGCTCAATCAGCATCTGATCTTGTAATAACTCATAGCCACGAATTACGGTAGAGATACTAAGCCCCATTTCATTTGCGCACTGGCGTACAGAGGGTGTTTTTTCACCTGCTTTGAGTAAACCGGCGTGAATTTGATCACTGATGTGATCTGCAACTTGTTGATAGCGTGTTGTCACAATATTTCACCTTTAAAAGTGCTGTTTTCTATGACCACCCCCTCTTTTTCGTTGATTTGTACATTATTTAATTACAAATCAACGAAAAAGAGGGGGGGTGGCATGTGATCTAATAGTATTTTTAGTTCTATTTAGGGTAAATACACAGTATTTGTCTCTTTTTTCAGTACAGTTGTTATTTTTTCTAACTGTACTGGTTTATTTCTAGTAAATTGAATCTGTATATTAATATGACATAAGGATATAGTTTTTAGCAAGTGAAAAATAAATTGAGTAAGTGTTATGGATGTTGGTGTTCTTTATAAAGTCATATTATTTTGGGGGATTTTTTACATTACTCCGGGGCCTGTCTGGATTTCGGTAATGGAAGCCACAAGAAAGCTAAGTGTTGCTGATATTGTTAAGTTTTATTTTAAGGTGTTTTTCCCTGTAAATATCACCATCCAGCTTAGTCAGGCAATTGTTAGTGTCATTTTTATTGATCTTGTTTCTAAATATTTCTCTCAGGTAGACCTACTCTTTTATATTTTAGGTGGCTTATATATTAGTTATTTAGCCTACAAAACATTGAAAAGTAAGCAGACAAACAGTGCATTTAAATTGGGCTTTTTAAGTTTGTCATTGATTATGTTTCTCTCTCCTAAAATCTGGTTATTGTTTCCATCAGGGGCTGTTATTGCTAATCAACTAAGTGCCGATATGCTCATTAATGCATTTATCTTTGGTTTTAGTATGTTGCTCATTTCGAGTTTACTCTTCGTAGTTTACTGCACGATTGGGAAGCTCGGCACAAAACTGCTCAAAGATAATTTTTCGTATTTAGCGTTTGGTTTATTGTTTATCTTTGCATTGTTTTTGTTTAATGAGGCTTATCATGTCGCCAGTGTTAAATACTTATAGATATAGGCATAAAGCTTTTTGAAAAGAGCGTGAAGTGAGAAAGAGGTATTCAAATAATTAAGGATTTCAAACGATGTATAAAAACAAAGAGCTGTGTAAAGTGAGAACTATTACAACGTTGATGCGTGACACGGGCACAATGGCTTTTCGTTTAAATAAGCCCCTTACTGTTCGTGTATTTCCCATACCTGATTTAAAAGCTGGTTATATGACAGCTTTTGAAAGTGATGATCTTTGTAACTGTGCTGTTTTGGCAGTTCCGTAAAGAGGGGGTGATATGAATATTAAAGATTTTAGCCTAGCCGTTTTAATCACTGCTATATGGGGTTTAAATTTTTCTGTCCTAAAAATAAGATTAAGCTCATTAGATCCATTCACATTAGCCGGATTACGATTTTTATTATGCGCATTCCCTTTGGTATTTTTTATTAAAAAGCCTGATGTGTCGATGAGGTATGTTGTAGCTTACGGACTTATTTTTGGTGTAGGTCTTTGGGGGATGGTTTCACTAGGTATTCATTTTGGGGTTTCTGCAGGCATGGCTTCTTTGGTTTTGCAAATGAGTGCATTTATGACGGTTGTACTGGGCGTGATTTTATTAAAAGATGAACTTGATAGAATAAAAATATTAGGTTTTATAATTACGATAATAGGCATGGGTTTTATCGCGAGTGTTACAGACGGCTCGGTTACTGTATTTGGGTTGATACTGATTTTGTTTGGCGCATTGGCAATGAGTGTAACGACAATTATTGTTAAAATATCAGGTACTAAAAGAATTTTTTCTTTTATAATTTGGTCAAGTTTATTTTCACCAATCCCATTGTTTGTATTGGCTTATTTCATCCAAGGTCAAAATGTATTTTTGGACTTTGTGGCAAATATTGATGATAAAGCAATATTTTCAATTTTATTTCAAGTTTATCCCACGACTCTTTTTGGTTATTGGGTGTGGAATTCATTAGTCGATAAATACCAAGTATCACGAGTAGCGCCAATCTCTTTATTAGTTCCGATATTTGGATTGCTTGGTTCGTTTTTAATCTTTAAAGAGCAAATCGGGATAGAAAAGATAATAGCGGGTATATTGATAATGACAGGATTATTAATGAGTACGTTTAGCCATAAAATTAAAAAGGTATAGCACGACATGACACAGCTTGGATTTAATAATAAAAACTTACTTTCAAAACGAATTCAGAGTGTTCCTGAATCATTTATTCGTAATATCCTAAAAGTAGCGACTCAGGCCGATGTGATTTCATTTGCCGGTGGTTTACCCAGTGCGGATCTATTTCCTATTGATGGATTAGAAGCTGCCTGTAGTAAAGTTTTACAAACTAATGGTAAAAAGGCTTTGCAGTATTCCAGCTCAGAAGGTGATAGCGAGTTAAGATCATGGATTTCACAACGCTACAAAGAAAAGCAGGGCTTAGACATATCGCCGAAAAACATTCTAATTACTAATGGATCTCAGCAAGCTTTAGATCTGTTAGGAAAGGTATTGCTCGATGAAGGCGACCCAATAGCGATTGAAAACCCAGGCTATCTTGGCGCAATTCAATCATTTTCATTGTATCAACCAACAATGCATACCATTGCAATTGATGACAATGGCTTAGATGTTGGGCAGTTATCAAGTATTTTAAACAGTTATGAGCCAAAGTTGCTTTATACCGTGCCCAACTTTCAAAACCCGACGGGAATTTCGTATTCTCAACAAAATAGGGAAGACGTTGCAGAACTGATTGCACAATCAAATACACTATTGCTTCAAGATGATCCTTATGGTGAATTACGTTTTTCAGGAGAACAAAAATCTAATTTTTATGAATTACTGCCTGAACAAACATTATTACTGGGTTCATTTTCAAAAGTCGTAGTACCTTCCTTTAGGTTGGGTTGGATTGTTGCCCCTGATTGGTTAATGAAGCCTTTAGTTATAGCAAAACAAGCGGCAGATTTACATACCAATTACTTTTCTCAGCAGGTGATTTCTCAGTACTTAAATGATAATGCATTGGATGATCATATAGAAAGAATCACAGCATTTTATAGTCAGCAGAAACAAGTAATGATGGATGCAATTGAACAGTACTTTCCTGCTGATGCAAAGGTAGCAGAGTCCGAAGGTGGAATGTTCTTGTGGGTAACACTGCCCACTGGGATTTCTGCAATGGCGTTATTTGATAAAGCAATAAAAGAAAAAGTTGCATTTGTGCCGGGTAATCCATTTTATGTAGGAGATAATATTGAAGAAAATACACTTCGTTTAAGCTACGTGACTGTTGATGAAGCTAGTATCTTAGAGGGTATTAAACGCCTTGCTCGATGCATAATGCTGTAACTATAAAGGCTCTGACTACCGCTAATCTATTGTTCTTGGTAAAAAAATACAACTTACGATAAAATCAGGGGGCGTTTTAAAAATTAAAATAATAAGTTGTTGGAAATAAAATGAATAACAAAGAAAATATCCGTATTGGTATTGAAAAAGCAGTCAAATCAAATAACTTTTGGTTGGAACAGACAAGATCTCTCGTGAGAGGGGAGGCTAATCATATAGTTCAACAACCTATAGCGCATACAGAGTCTGAGTTTGGTCAATGGCTTCTTATCGAAGGTAAAAAATTAAATGCTAGTCCTTTATATTTAGAAGTTGAATCATTGCATTCTGAGTTTCATCAGATATATGACGCTATCTATACAGGGGCAGAACAAGTTTACGATGCGGAATCCCATAAAGCAGTGAGTCGCTCATGTGCAAAAATGGAAAGTCATGCCAATTTAATCATGATGACGCTGGAAAAAATCCAGGATTCTTTAGAAGGGAAATATACGCAAGAGAGTAATATAAATAAAATGAAGGTGGAAGTTGTTGATAGAGTAGATGTCAATTTTTCTGATACCCCATCTTCACAAGCAGTTGAAGGTAGCCCCGTTAGTTTACGCAGGCAGTTAAAAGAGCAAGATCTATTTCAGTTAAAACAAGAGCAACAACTCACCGAGCTAGAGTTAAAACAGCTTGAAGATCGGCAGTATCTCACCGTTCAAGGTGTTAAGCAGGTGGCACAATATCAAACTTTAAAAAAACAAGAAATTGAACATCGGTTAAGCGAGCATAACGTACTGGAAGAAAGTAACATTAATGCAATTTATCTAGGGCAGCAAGATCTTACGCGTATAAAAGAGGAGATAGTAGAAAAGACTGATGAGCTAGAGCAGTTAACATTAGTTGACCAAAAGCTTGATCAAAGAAAGGCTGAAGAAGAAGAAAAAGAAAGAAGAATTCTAGCTGATTTTGATAAGGCTCAGAGCTTGGATAAACAGAGTATCATTCAGTTAGAAAAGCAACGTAAAAAATGGGAAGATGAAGCCGATAATTTAAAAAAACAGTTAGCATTAATTGAACAAGATTTAGAAACTTTGGCAGAAAAACTGAGAACAAAACAGTTGATTATTGATGAGTCAAACCAGAAAAAAGAAGTTAAATTACAAGAGTTAGCACAGCATTCGCAATTACAAAATAAGTTGAATGGTCATAAAATTAAAGTTAGAGAAAGCAAACAAGAAGAGCTTGAACAATTAGTTCAAGAACAGGCTAAAAGGAAGAAAGAGCTAAGAGCATTAGAGATTGAATCAGCAAAACTAGAGAATCAGAAACTAGATATAAGTAAAGGACATAAAAAAGAGCTGAGAGAATTAGATGATCAGCAACGCTTCAAAAAAATGACTATTGAGAAACTAGAGGGTGACAAGAGTAGGAAGAAGCAAGAACTGAAAGAAATTATCCATCAGCAAGCGGTGATTCAAGAGAGTTTAAAAAATATGGATGATAAATCGCAAGCTAATGCAAAAAAACTGCTAGAAGAGGTTTAAACTGTCCTATTTAACAATGATGATTATGTTAAGCTGAACGCTTTGTTAAATCATCTAGGTCAATCTTCATTTAATGAGTCAAGCAACACGTATACCGTCATCTGAACACGGTATTAATCCTCGGGAAATAGATAAAAAAGCCCGCTCAATTTTAACCTCATTAGCCAAGGCAGGTTATGAAGCTTATCTCGTTGGTGGAGGCGTTCGCGACTTATTGCTGGGGTATAGCCCAAAAGATTTTGACATTGCTACCAGCGCAACTCCTGAGCAAATCAAAGACGTGCTCCCTTCAACCCGTATTATAGGGCGACGTTTTCGCTTGGCGCATGTTCATTTTGGACGTGAATATTTTGAAGTGGCAACTTTTCGAGCTCCACATGATGATAGTGGCAAAGGCCAGGTGGGTGATCACGGGAGAATTATCAATGATAATGTCTACGGTACAGTACTTGAAGATGCCTATCGACGTGATTTTAGCATAAATGCCCTATTCTATGATTTAAATACTGGTGAAGTGTTAGATTTTGTAGGTGGAATGGATGATCTGAAGAAGCTTCAGCTGCGTATGATTGGTGATCCTGTTGTACGATATCGTGAAGATCCTGTGAGAATGATTCGAGCGGTACGTTTTTCTGCAAAACTCAATTTAACTATCGAGCCAGCCTCAGAGGCCCCTATTCATGAATTATCTTCTTTATTGAGCAATATTGCCCCAGCCCGTTTATTCGATGAAGTTTTGAAACTTTTCCATGGTGGAATGGCTGTTAAAACTTTAGAGTTACTTAGGTCTTATCGCTTATTAGAGCATCTTTTTCCTCAAGCCGAAAAAAGCTTAATTGAGGATGCTCAAGGGGATGGTTCGTATACACGACTTGTTCAGGCTGCACTCAATAATACCGACAAAAGAATCCGATCAGGAAAGCCCGTTACACCAGCCTTTTTGTTTGCAGTTATGCTTTGGAAGCAAGTTAAGGAGGGGAGTGAAATGTATCGCGAGTTAGGAAACCCTGAACTACAATCAGTTCACTTGGCGGCTACAGATGCTTTTGCCGAACAGGTGAAATGTATATCAGTACCTCGTCGTTTTAGTAATATGACACGTGAAATTTGGACGATGCAAGGCCGTTTTCAGTTTAAAAATACTCGCCGTGTATTGAGCTTTTTAGAGCATAGACGTTTTCGCGCAGCGTATGATTTTATGTGTTTGCGTGCAAAATCGGGTGAAATCATTTCGGATGATTGCGAATGGTGGACGCTTATTCAAGAAGTTGATGATCAAGAAAAAGATGCTATGTGCAAAGCCTTTAGTAATATTTCAAAAAAAGGTAGGGGTAACCGAACTGGTAGGCGTAATAAACGTAATTAAATGAATCGACAACTAAACTCTGTTGTTTGCTATGTTGCTCTTGGGAGTAATTTAGGAGTCCCTGAAAATCATATTGCTGATGGTGTAAAGGCATTGGTAGATCATTCTGAAATTGCTTTTATTAATACGTCTCTTCCTTATCAAAGCAAACCCCATGGCCCAAAAAATCAGCCTGATTATATTAATTCTGTAGTTGTGTTTAAAACAACTTTAGCACCTGAAGCTCTGCTTGATGAGCTTCAAGAAATAGAAAATAAAAATGGACGCATTAGAGAAGGTGTAGAGCGTTGGGGAGCTAGAACTTTGGATCTAGATTTGCTTTTTTATGGTGATGAGAATATATCTACCAAGAGACTAACAGTACCGCATCCTCGAATATGTCAGCGTGCTTTTGTACTGTATCCTTTGCGTGACCTTGTGCATAAACAGGGTCTCCAAGACTTGAAAATCACGGAGAAAGCCACACTTAATGATTGTATTGCTATGCTTTCTACAGAGGCGAAAAGTGAAATTAAAGAGTGCAGAATCAATGATTAAACGTATCACTGTAAAAACACTGCGAGAAATGAAACAAGCTGATGAAAAGATTGTTTCACTCACAGCTTACGACGCTAGCTTTGCACGTATTATTGATGAGCAACAAGTTGATGTAATTCTTGTGGGTGACTCTCTAGGTATGGTTATGCAGGGCCATGACTCTACAGTACCTGTTACCGTTGATGATATTATCTATCATGCAAAATCAGTTGCTCCACAATGTAAGCGCGCCATGATTATGGCGGATTTACCTTTTATGAGTTATACCAATCCTAATCAAGCAATCACTAATGCAGCGAGACTAATGCAAGAAGGTCAGGCGCATATAGTAAAGCTAGAAGGTGGCGAGGCACAGTTAGATACGGTCAGACACATGACACGACATGGTGTGCCTGTGTGTGCACATTTAGGGTTAACCCCGCAAACAGTGCATAAGCTTGGAGGTTATCGGGTTCAAGGTCGCGATGATACTGTAGCAAAACAGATGCTTACTGATGCTTTAGCGCTACAAGATGCAGGGGCAGATGCGGTTGTTTTAGAATGTGTTCCTGTTGATCTTGCTCAAAAAATAACGAAGGAACTAGAAATACCCACAATTGGAATAGGGGCAGGGCGTGTTTGTGATGGTCAGGTACTTGTTTTGCAGGATATGATTGGGATTTCTTCGCTAGCTCCTAAATTTACCGCAAATTTTCTAGAAAAGGGGCTAAATATTCCAGAAGCAATAGCCGCCTATGTGCATGCAGTTCGAGACGGAAGCTTTCCAACAGATGAACAATGCTTTTTTTGATGGCGTATAAAATACAAATCATCGAAAAACAGGGGGGGTGGGTATTAAAAAACACTGAAAACCTTATTTTTCGAAGCTTTTATTGGCTAAAGAGCTCTTTTTTATGAGGTTTACAGATGATTCTAGCTAATGATAAAGATGCACTCCGTGTGGTTATGCGAGGCTATCGTTCAAATGCGGAAACAACGGCTTTTGTTCCAACATTAGGGAATTTGCACGATGGGCACTTATCTTTAGTGCGTAAGGCTCAAGATGTTGCTGATCGGATCGTCGTTTCTATTTTTGTGAATCCAACGCAGTTTGATAAGGCGGCTGATTTGGCTGACTATCCACGTACCACGGATAAAGATCTAGTGTTGTTGAAAGAAGAAGGTGTTGATCTTGTTTTTCTCCCAAGTGCTGAAGATATGTATCCTGTGGGTAGCGCAGCTCGTGTCGAGGTAGATGGTATTAGTGATATTCTGGAGGGCGATTCTCGTCCTGGTCATTTTTCAGGTGTAGCAACAATAGTGGCAAAACTATTTAATCTTGTTCAGCCTGATTATTCAGTTTTTGGTGAAAAAGATTTCCAGCAGCTTATGTTGGTTAAGCGTATGGAGGCTGATTTAGATTTTGGAATAGAAATTATAGGAGCGCCTACTGCACGTGAGTCTAGTGGATTGGCAATGAGTTCGCGTAATAATTATCTAAATACAAAGCAGAGAAATGATATAGCTCCTAAATTCCATGCTGAATTACAAAAAATCAAATATGCTATTTTGGAAGGTAATAAGGATTTCTTGAGTTTACAGTCAACATCAATTAACTACCTAAATCAACAAGGTTTTAAGGCAGATTATATTGAAGTGCGAAATGCTGAAGACTTATCTGTAGCATCCGCAGAGGATAAAGATTTGGTAGTTCTAGGGTCAGCATGGTTAGGGAAGGCCCGTTTAATTGATAACTTAACAGTAAATATAGGTTTACCTAAAGGAGAGGATGGATGAATATTACTTTGTTAAAGTCAAAATTACATCGTGTAACAGTGACACACGCCGAGTTAGATTATGAAGGTTCATGCGCAATTGATCTTGATTTGTTAAAATCTGCGGGTATTCGAGAGTATGAGCAATTACATATTTATAACGTCACGAATGGTGAGCGCTTTGTTACTTACTCTATTGTTGCGGAGGCAGGTTCTGGCGTTATTTCAGTTAATGGTGCCGCGGCACATAAAGCGAGTCCGGGTGATAAAATGATTATTTGTACTTATGCAGAAATGTCTGAAAAAGAAGTAGAAAAATTTAAACCCGTACTCGTTTATGCTGATGAAAATAATAGAATTGAGCGACTGTCTAATGCAATACCAGTTCAAGCAGCCTAGTTAAATATTAGGCGGGATAAATAGCACCTAATATTCGTGAGCCTTTAGCACCAGTTGCTGATGGTAAGTTACCCGGTTTTCCTTCTATGGTTTGTTTCGCTAGCCATGCAAAGGCAATGGCTTCCATCCAATCAGGGGGGATGCCTAATATCTGGCTAGACTTTATGGGTATATGCGGGATATGAAATTGTAGTCGTTCGATTAAAAATTGATTATGAATGCCGCCGCCACAAATAAATAACTCATCACAAGAGTCATCAATTTTGTCTGCTACAGTTTTGGCTGTGAGCTCTGTTAAAGTGGCTTGAATGTCTTCTGGTTTGTTATTGTTTAAATCATCTTTTAGGGTTTTTTTTAGCCAGGCTAAGTTGAAAAATTCTTTACCAGTGCTTTTAGGTGCGGTCAATGAAAAGTATGGTGTTTCAAGTAGCTTGTTTAGAAGGTCGCTTATAATTCTTCCTGACCTTGCCCAGTCGCCGTTTTTATCAAAGCTTGCACCTTTATGGTGATGAATCCAAGCATCTATGAGCCCATTACCAGGCCCTGTATCAAACCCCATTACAGTCCGACTACTAATTTTTGATGGTAAGTGGCTAATATTGGCTATACCGCCAATATTCAAAATAATTCGATTCTTCTTAGGGTGAGATAATATTGCATGATGAAAGGCAGGTACAAGCGGTGCGCCTTGTCCTCCAGCCGACATATCTCTGCTGCGAAAGTCTGCAACAGTTGTAATGCCGGTATTTTCAGATATCAAATTTGCATCACCAAGTTGTAGACTAAATGGAAGCTCGCCGTTAGGTTGATGCCAAATTGTCTGTCCGTGACTCCCTATAGCGTGGATGTCACGTAAGTTTATTCCAGATTTTTTTATAAGTGATTGAGAGGCATAAGAAAAAAGTTTGCCAAGTTGTTGATGAAGAGTCCCAATCTCAATAATACTGCCAGTCCAATCAGGCTGGGTAATCGTGAGTAACTTATTTTGGAGATCTTTTGGTATTGAGTGTGAATGACTGGTTATTAGCTTTGGGGTGTTTTGAGTAAAATCGACCAAAACCGCGTCTACACCATCAAGGCTAGTACCAGACATGAGACCTATGTAGAGTGATAATTTTTTGGTCATACAGGTGTTTTAGCTAAATAGTGATATCTAGCTAACTACTAACCACCAATAGCGCTGTTAATCTCGATTTTAGCTTTTACGAAACGGTGTAATACGTTTAATTGTAAAACTAAGTTTATTGCGCTATTACGAAAATCTTGAAGCTCTTTAGCTGTAAGGGACATGCTATTTGGTAAAGAGGCTCTCATAGGATCGATTGCCTTCCCCGCTAGTTTTAATTCATAGTGTAAATGAGGGCCGCTTGTTAGCCCTGATGAGCCTACATATCCAATAACCTCGCCTTGATAAACTTTACTGCCAGCCCTTAATTTCTTATTAAATCGTGACATATGAGCATAAAGAGTTGTATAGCCTTCTCTGTGTTTGATCACGATGGCTCGACCAAACCCGCCTTTACGTCCAATTGACTTAATGATGCCATTGCCTGTTGCCATTATAGGAGTGCCAGTTCTTGCTGCAAAGTCTGTTCCCTTATGTGCTTTTATTTTATGTAGTACAGGGTGAAAACGTCCCGGATTAAAATGAGAAGAAACGCGTGCGTGAGATATCGGTGTACGAATGAATGCTTTCTTCATTTCACGACCTTGAGGGGTGAAATAGTCAGATTTACCATCTTTGTTTGTATAACGAATGGCTTTAAGCTCTCTACCTTTATTGACGAATTCTGCGGCTAATAGATATTGGTTCCCAACCTTGTCACCATCATGATAAATTTCTTCGAAAACAGCTGTTACTTCATCGCCTACGCGAACATCATGTGAAAAATCTATATCCCAGTCGAATACTTTAACAACTTGTTTAATGATGTGATTTGCGATGCCTGCTTTTTTCCCGTCAAAGAATAATCCGTTTTTTATGGTGAAGCTGGCGCGAGATTGACGAATTTCAAAAATATTTTTCTCCCATTTGCCAGTGTACTTGTCATTATTATTGAGAGAGATTACATAGCTATTTTTCTTATCGTGCGTAAATACTAACTCTGATAGCTTTCCTTTGTTTGAACTGGCGCGAATAATGCTTCCTTTTTTGAGAGAGGCAAGTACTTTCTTTAATGCTTTGTTTTGTTGCAAGGTCTTTAGGGAGCTTTGGTGTCCAAGTTTGTGAAATATATTTGTCAAATTATCGTATGACTTAACATGATATGTTGTCCATTTACTACTATTGTCTTTATCAACATGGCCAATATAGGATTCGATAGCACGTTCAGGTAAAGCTAATTCACGTGAACCAAAAATAGTACTTTCTATTTCAGAATATTGATTATTATTTTCTTTTTTAGATGAGAGTAGTTGAAGAGTAGTGCTTGCAATGGATTCAGCGTCTGGTCTAATTTCAAAAGACGGAATGTTAATGTCAGTTGAAGCTGTTAAATGAGATTGAACTGGGATATTTCCAATGAGTGCGGCTAATCCAATTAAGGTAAGGCTTCTGAGTATCCAGGGTGATATATTCTGTGTGATTGATGACCCTGCAGAACTTGGTAATTTTGTTTGTTCGTACAAGACAATCTCAATCGTTTTGTTAAGATTGAAACTTGTGACAATATGATTCCAATCATTATCGCTGTAATGAATATGCTTATTTGTTTGGGAAGACAATATTTAGCCCTATCTCTTTGAAGTAATGAAATTATAATAAAAACACTGCGCATAAATACAGGAAAATAGTATGTTTTGCAAGTTTATTACAATGCCCAAATCCACATATAGAGACCTTTGCATGAAGTTTCATTTCCCAAGTTACTCTGATAATTGAGCCATATTTTTAAAAAATATCGGATCAATCGCTAAATTTGTTCTATTTTGACCTTAATGCTTACATTTTTAAG
>Ga0256840_1001373_pt1 | contig 23139 bp, 23 predicted proteins | sample 355202metaG_FD_185969 | JGI IMG/M metagenome (GOLD analysis project Ga0256840, IMG submission 185969) | Hydrothermal vent microbial communities from Mid Atlantic Ridge, Atlantic Ocean - 355-202 | ecosystem: Environmental > Aquatic > Marine > Hydrothermal vents | place: Atlantic Ocean: Mid...
CATTATTCGGGCTGTTCAGCAAAAAGCTATTTGCAATAGCGGAATTCATCTCAAAGGGTAAACCGGGCTTGTCCAACAAACGGTTCAGATTGTGGCTCGCTTCGCGATCACAATCTAACCTTATTCGGTAGATTTGATAATATTGTCGATTTGTTATCGCTAGTCTCTGATAACATCTCATTTATAGATGAAGCGGCACTGCAAAAAAGCACTAAAGTGGCTGAAGAAATTATGGCATTGGGCTGGACGGGTGGAAATGCAGTACGGATGGCCAATGCACAAACAGAAGCGTTGGAAAAGCCACCTGGACTGTTCTCGTTGATGAGCTCGCTAAATGATCCTGATGTTCGCCGTTCTTTACATTTTTTTATTGGGGCGATGCGGATTATTGGTCGGCAGATGAAAAATGATTGATCACTAATGAAAAACCAGAGGGTGGTTAAAGGTATTGTTCCTTTTGACTATTCTCTGATTAAATTTATTATGCAAGGTAAGTCAATATGTTGATGATTGAATACAAAGATATTGCTTGGTGGTACTGGTTGGCAACAGCAATACTGCTAACGATTGGTATATTGGGAAATGACTTGGGATTTATGCTGGCAATCGGTCTGACTTCTTTTCAACTCGTGCACTTTATTTTTCGCACAGGAAATGTAAAAGCCTTTCCTGTGCAAGTACGTTTCTGGTATTTCATGCTTTTATTGGTTTCATTGCCAGAATCGGTGCAGTGGTTATATTGGCTCCCCTGTATAGGAACCTGGGCACAAGTAGTATTTGGTTATTGCGCCATGGCGCGTATGGTGTCATTGCTACCTTGGAATAGAGACATATCCTTTTCGATAAAACTCTTAAAGAAAACCTTTCTATCTTGTCCTGTCAGAGGCAGCGTGCAACAGGGTTTTGCTGTCAATCGGGCGGCTTCAAGGAAAAATTCATATGATAAAGATAACCTTTAGTACTTTCTCCTCATAAATTGTTATGCCCAAGATCTTCCCAAATAGCTCTGTATACTTCATCTATTTCTAGTAAAAAACCTTTTTCACAAAAATCTAGCCAAGCAGTTATTACACCCTGGCGATGCCCATAAAACAAGATCATCATTTAGTTTATTCCGGTCTTGTGTCTCCTTCTCAGAAAGGTTTTTCCCGTTTGTCCTAACTTTTCAATCATGCAAAAGAAACTTTCGTAAACTTCTTTTTTTCTTTCTCTGTGACTTTATGCTATCTCACGACTTTTAGAATGCCATTGAGTAAACCAGTGACCAAATAAACCAAATATTGCAACTCAGTTAGTAAAAAATGCAGACAGGTTCATTAAAGTAGTTTATTATTTACGGTTAATTAAGTTCAAGTTCTGATTTTGTCATGGTGAAAGCAAATCAGAATTATATTTTTCACCGCAGATTAGAGAGTGTTATGAGTAAAGGTACAGTTAAGTGGTTTAGTGCAGATAAAGGTTTCGGTTTTATTACTCCAGAAGACGGAAGTAACGATTTATTTGTTCATCATTCTGAAATTCAAGCGGGCGGTGAATACGCGACATTAACTGATGGCCAAACCGTTGAGTTCGAAGTAGGGCAGGGACAGAAAGGTCCATGTGCAAATAAAGTTGTTGCAATTTAAGTGTAGTACATAAATCGAGAGGGAATGGGGGGACAGACCATGATTAAAGCATATAAAATTGTTGGCGAAGATATTTAATCATGGCCTGCCCCCTATTTTTTGGGGACGTTTTTTCAATGTCTCCCAAGCAACAATGCCAAGTTAATCAGCATGAATAAGCTGACAGCCTTTACACACACCATGCAATTCTAACTGCTGACTGGATAATGCAAACCCTGTGTTTTCAATACTGTCTTTAAGTTCCTTTAATAGTTGCTTGCTTAAGCCAATTTCTTTAACGGTATGACATTTGTCACAAATAAGAAACTGTGGCAATTCATGCTTATGTTCACAACTAATATGCGAGCAGGCTAAGTATTGATTTGATGTTTCCAGTTTATGCACTAAATTTGCCTGCATCAGAAAATCAAGCATACGATAGGCTGACATTGCAGATAATGATTCGGCAAAAGTACTTTTAAATTGATCTGCAATTTCATAGGCAGACAGAGGACCTGATGCCTGCAAAAGTATTTTCAGCACATTGCAGCGCTTATCTGTCATGCGCAGGCCTGTGCGGCTGCATTCATCCTGTGCTTTCTGTAAAGAAATATCTATCTTGTCAGTCATTAAAACTCTATCTTTAACCCCATTTCAGCGCCTCTCCCTGCTTCTGGTGCACTATTGCGCAAATAGGAAACAGAGTGCCGGATATCCTGGTCAAGCAGGTTATTGGCTTTTACAAATAATAGCATATCGGCATAATCCACAATACCCAAACGATAATTAGCCGATAGATCCAGTAGCCAATAGCCATCCGTTTCAGTTTCATTTAGGCCTGGATTATCCTGTTTTTCTGCGCGGGTCATACGAAGCTGGGTTGTCCAGTCTGTGCCTTCCCAGCTCAGCTGAACTCCATATCTTAAAGGAGGCATGCGTGGAATATCACCACCGTTAGAAAATCGACCGCGAACATAATCAGCAAATAATTCACTGTCAACGTGCCCATAATCAGTAGTTAATAGAGGAATTTTTACTTGTGCTTCAAACCCCTGAAATTCTGCATCTTGCTGCTGTGCATTAAAAACAGGTATACAGCCATCACTGATACACGTATTTTCAAAGGTTTCGGTAACCGTATTAAAAAATTGGCCACTGTTATTCTGGCTAATATAATCTTGTACCCAGTTCTGGTACAAATTAAAATCGGCCTGAAAAAAATCATGGTCGATATGAAAGCCTAGTTCAATATTGTGGGAGATTTCTACCTTTAGGTTTGCATTTCCAGCATCATAGCTGTTTGTCGCCAAATGCGCTCCATTAGAAAATAATTCCTGAATATCTGGTGCGCGTTCTGATCGGGAAAAAGTCAATTTGATAGAATCATCATCTGTCACACTCCACAGTGCTGATGCAGAAAAACTAACGGGCGTGTGCGAAACTTCTGGAAGCACGACGGGGTCAATCCATTGCTGTTCAACCCTGAGACCTATTTCATAAATAAAATGTTCGGTATGAATATCTTGTACTGTAAAAAAGCCTAATGAAGTGATTTCCGATTTCGGGATAACAGCTTCCTCACCTATTGCAGAAACTTCGCTATTTTTAGTTTGTACTCCAACCACGCCATGATCAAAAAATGCCCATGGTTTCTGAATCAATTCCATCCGGCTTTCAAATCCTTCATTGCTGAATACTGTACCAGGCTCACCATTTTCTAATTCAATATGCTGATAGTCGTTATAGCTCAAACGAACCTTCAGTTTTTCAGCAAATGCCAACGGATCCTTAACTTCGGCTTTCATGTCATAGCGTGTTTGTTTTAAATCAATCCGTACTTCTTCAGGCTCATCACCTGGTGGCACACCATAATTGTTATCTAAATGATTAATAGAAAAACCAATAAACCCGGTATCGCCTATAATTGAAAAACCGGCCGTGCCACTTTTAGCACGGGTATTAGAGTTTAATAGACGGCCATCGTCATCCACTCCCCTAATTGCATTATCAGCAATCTGTTGATTAATACTATCCCGATAAAACCCATCCAAATGCCAAGCCAGCATGCCTTTACCACCATCCACTTTGAAAGCACTCGACTTACCTTCATTAACTGTGTTGTAGCGCTGTTCAAATGCTCCTTCAAATAGAGTGTCAGGAACGATATTGGGTATTCTGTTATCTATTATATTGACCACTCCGCCAATCGCTCCGCTGCCATATAATAAGGTTGAAGGCCCTCTGAGTACTTCAATCCTTCCCGCCCACAAAGCTTCAGTGCTATTTGAATGATCAGGACTTAATGAGGATACATCAAGACTGCCCAATCCATTTTGCAAAACATGAACGCGAGATCCACTCTGACCTCTAATAACGGGCTGTCCAACACCTGGACCAAACGATTGACTGGTAATGCCAGGCTCATTTTTTAATGTTTCCCCAATACTCGAACTTGCTTTTATACGCAATTCGTCGCCACTTATTATTGAAACAGGCAATGCGGTATTGGCGGTGGATTCAGTTAATGGTGTACTGATAATGAGTTGATCTAGCTCTTGAACATGCTCTGATCCAGCATAAGTCCACTGGCTAATGAGTAGCAAGACAAAAAAAGGTAAACGAAAGTTCATAATTAAGAAGGGCAGAAAGAGTAATTAAAATAATATAATATGTTATAACATAACATTTATCAAATAAGTTAACTATCTTTTATCTATCTTTACCTGAAAAATGCAGCTACTCTCGGTATCTACGTTTAGGGAATAATAAAGCAATTTAGTTGCGCTTAGAAACTCTCTGTTGTGTAGCGGTATGCTCGAAGCTGTTCTGACCAATAATTTTCTGGCAACCCAGCTTTCATTTTCAAGTGATGAATAAAATCAATTGGATCGGATAGGGATTCCCATACCGAAGGTAAAAAAGTGGCTCGGTGCAAGCCATCATCAAGAATAAGGCCATCAATATCAGGTCTAAGTTGCTGGATCAGTTCTCCTTCTGATTGACAGGGCATTATTTCAGGCGGACTCAGAATAGAAAGGTGGATGCTAAGGCTATCCGTTTCAGATTCGTTTAATGGTGGAAAACGTGGATCAGAAAAGGCTGCAGCATAGCTGTTTTCAGCAATATCTTCAGCCAGTGGTCTGCGTGCTTCCAGCATGCCGATACAGCCACGTAATTGTCCATTTTTTTCTAGTGTAACAAAAGTTGCACGATGTACAGTAAGTTCATCAGGCATTGAGGAAAGATCCACTTGTAAAGGGTACCCATATTTCAGACCATGTTCTATAGAGGATTTAGCCAAGTCTTTTAGTATTTTTCTGTTGCTAACGGATAACATTATGCTGGCTCCGTAAAAAGATAGGCCCCGTAGCCTACTACACTGTCCTTACTGCCAGCTGTATCGCCTGAATTTCTCAAATCAATGAGGCTCGCTTCAAGAGGGTGTTGCTGTGCGAAAGTAAGCAGCCCCCTGATTCCCACACAGCCACAGGCATGCTCTGAATCTACAGTGTCTACATCTAAATTCAGAATAGCTTGAGAAGTTATCTTATCGAGTTGCCGCGCTATTTCATATTGGTGATAGTGGCTAAGATCAGAACTGATAACAATGAGTGTTTCAGAACCTCCCCAAAGCGTTTTTATGATATTGGATATTAGCTGAGGACTGGCATCTCCGGCAACAATCGGTACAATTGAAAATTGATCTAGCATGGTTTGTAAAAAGGGCAGCTGCACTTCTAGGCTATGTTCAGCCTCATGGGCTTCATCATTGATATGCACGCCAGCCATTCCTGATAATTTCGCCAGTCCTTTTTTATCAATGGGAATAGTCCCCAAAGGTGTATCAAAAGCATCGGCACTGCTGATAGCCACCCCATTAAAGCCCACGCGATGTGATGGACCAATAATTACCACCCGCTTTATAAGCTGGCGATAAGGTTTAAGCAATGCAAAAGCACTTGCGGCAACTGGACCGGAATAGATATAGCCAGCATGCGGGACGATAATAACTTTTGGAGTAGCAATATCTGGATTAAGGTTAGCCTGTGCAAGATCCTGTTTAATCATGTCGCTGAGAACATGAGGGTTTGCCGGGTAAAACATTCCGGCAACTGCCGGTGGCCGAATAATTTCCATTATCATCTCCTAAAGGAGTAATATTAACTTTAGTATCCTGCAACACATTCAAGATTGCAAATTTGTTTGATGAGGTGTCACTATGAATAGTTCTATTAATGACAATGAAAGTTTTGCCGATGCAGTACCCACAAAATATTGGCACTTGCTTGAAGATGGCCGTGTTCAATGTGATCTTTGTCCTCGGTTCTGTAAATTGCATAAAGGCCAGCGAGGCCTCTGTTTTGTACGTGCCAATCAGGATAATAAGGTTGTTCTGACAACTTGGGGACGTTCCAGCGGTTTTGCGGTTGACCCGATAGAAAAGAAACCTCTCAATCATTTCTTGCCGGGAACGCCCGTTCTGTCATTTGGTACGGCTGGCTGCAATCTTGCCTGTAAATTCTGTCAAAATTGGGACATCAGCAAATCAAGGGAAATGGATACACTGATGGCAAAAGCAACACCAGAAATGATTGCCAATAAGACAAAAGAGCTAGGCTGTCGCAGTGTAGCCTATACCTATAACGACCCCGTAATTTTTCATGAATATGCGATTGATGTGGCGCAGGCTTGTACTGAACTTGGGATAAAAAATGTTGCGGTAACAGCAGGCTATGTCTGTCCAGAACCGCGAGCGGAATTCTACCGCTATATGGATGCTGCCAATGTTGATTTGAAAGCCTTTACTGATGAGTTTTATCACAAGCTCACTGGCTCTCACTTACAGCAGGTTTTGGACACTTTGGAATATATCAGGCATGAAACCAATGTCTGGCTAGAACTCACCACACTGATTATTCCTGGAGAAAATGACTCGGAAGCGGAAATTCAGCAAATGACGCAATGGGTAGTAGAGCATTTGGGGCCGGATGTGCCAATGCATTTTTCGGTTTTTCACCCAGACTGGAAAATGATAGATAAATCGTCAACACCGCCAAAAACAGTTAAAAGAGCAAGGCAGATTGCATTGGATAATGGTGTTCATTATGCCTATGTTGGCAATATGCATGACAAAACAGCTGACAGCACTTGGTGCCATCACTGTGGAACTTTGCTAATTGGGCGTGATTGGTACGAACTCAGCGAATGGAATTTAACTGCTGAGGGCTGCTGTTCAGATTGCGGTGCTCGCTGTGCAGGCGTATTTGAAGAACAGCCTGGAAACTGGGGGGCCAAAAGAATGGCTGTGAATATTTAATCAGTCTCTCAATGAGGTTTGTAATTAAAATAAAAAACTGAAAAAAGTTGAATGGTAACAGCAACATTTTTTCATAAAGAAAAGAGGTAACTTATGTGCATTAAATTAATTATGTCCCATTTAATGGGAACACTCATATTACTATCGTCTCTAAACATAAATGCTATGTCTATGTATGTTGTTGGGGACAGTCTTTCAGATACCGGCAATATTTTTTATACATTGGGAGGAACAATAACCAATCCTCCTTATACAGAATTAATTCCTTCAGCCGCCTATAGCAGTGAACGTTTATCAAACGGCCCAGTATGGGCAGAAAGACTGGCTGAAAATTTAGGAATTGATCTGCAGGCATCATTAATAGGAGGAACTGGATACGCATATGGCGGTGCCCGGACTGGTCCCTTAACCGGAATAACCCCCTCAGGCATTCCCACTCTAACCCGGCAAGCGCAAACTATTACAGATTTGCCAGGGACTCTATCCTCAGGTGATTTATTTGTCGTATGGGGAGGTGGAAATGATATTCGTGATGCAGCTTTTACAGGAGATCCTATTCAGGCATTGGATATAGTTCAAGGGTCTCTGTTTAATATATCCAGCGTTATTACCTCTCTGGCAAATGAAGGAGCAACACGTTTTTTGGTGCCTAACCTTCCTGACCTAGGATTAATGCCTGCAGTTCAGCTTTCTGGACCGCTTGCTACTGGGTTTATCTCCCAATTAACAGGCAGTTTTAATGACAATCTTGCATCTGTTGTATTACCTGGATTGGAACTGGATTTAGGGATAGAAATCATTGATTTGGATATAGAATCTTTAGTCGATGACATTATCTTTGATCCGGCTAATTTTGGGTTTACTAATGTTACTGATGCCTGTATACAAATTGGCGGCGATGCATGTACAAATCCTGAGGATTATCTGTTTTGGGATGGCATACACCCGACAGCAGCTGCCCACTTTATTATTGGAAATGCAGCCTATGCAAGCATAGTGCCTATACCAGCGGCTTTTCCATTTTTTATTGCTGCAATTTCAATGCTTGGATTTTATTCTCGTCACAAAAAAATGCTTTAACACCTGAACTTTATAAATGCTAAAAAATATCTGCATATTCTGATAATATGCTTTATTTTGCAAAGCCCCAATTCATACCATTGAGTAAGTTTTCAATTCCTGGACACTGGGTTAAATTAATTAGAGGCTGATATGAGAGAGTACGATATAAATAACTGCGCATTCTGTCGGCTAATGCGCAGCCTTGCCTTTACGGGAGTAGGCATGGGCATTGGCAGCGGTGTGGCCTATTTAATGGGGGCTAGCCAGGAAAATATTTATATGTCAGGAATAGCTGTCTCTGCCATCATTGTCTTTGGAGTGCTAGATAAAAACAAATATAAACGAAACTCAAAAAGCAAAAATAACTAAGAGGTTCAGATGAAGCATAATATTTTACAGAGCTGGGATGATAAATGGCCGGTAATAAAATCTACGAAGCCGTTGCCGACGGGGGAGGGGGTTGTTGACCAGCCGGCATTCAATACTATTGAAGTCGACCAGCTATTCGATACTGTTAATCAGGCAAGTACCGTCGCCGGCCAATCTGTTCTGTATCGTTCATTGGCTCAGCCCTCTGCTTCGCTGCAAGACATTAATGCCAAACAGGAAGCAATTAGAGAAATTCAGGAAAACCAGGCAATCAGAGATAATCTGGAAAATATTATTGCCAATGCGGCGGAAAAAGAACATTCATTATATTTATTGCTATTTGGTGAGTTTTTAAGTGCTATGGCCACTGCCAGAGAAGATCATCAGATTGAAGGGTATGGATACCGCCAATATCGCAGAGGGATTCGGTTTATGCTGGATCTTAGCAGTTATATCTATTCATCAGGCAAACCGCAAAGTTCTTATCTTAAAAATATATTTGCAAAAATCAATGCCTTTACCGAAAGCAGAATGCATTCTTTAATGGCCGGCCCTGTTTACAATACAGAACAGGGATTTAAAACTAAAGAAGAGCGCAAAGGCTCATTTGTACCTGCTACTATTTTTGTTCCCCATATATTTAAGCCATTATTAATCACTACGGTGGTTCTTAGCATTTGGCTGTTAACACAATTTATAAGCTACAGCATCCCCGGTCTTTCTTTTGGGGGCGGTACCATGGCAGGCATCCTATTTGCACCTTTGCTACTTGCTTATTTTCCTGTAGTGGGTGGATTTGACAGAGATAATTGCATTATTCCTCTGCGTGACGAGTTTAGGCAGTCTAAAGAACTTGGAGATGCTTTGGATGCTTTGGGACAACTGGATGAGTTGCTGTCATTTATCAAATATTCCGAGAAATATGGCAGCAGTATGTCATTGCCATCAATGAATGAAAGCGAGCATAATTCCATTAGACTGACTGATGCAAAAAACCCTGTTCTAGGGTTTGAAAATAAGGCTTATGTAGGTAATGACTTTAGCATGGAAAAAGAGAAACTGGTTTTTATAACAGGACCTAATAGTGGCGGTAAAACGGCATTTTGCAAAACAGTGACTCAAATACAGATATTGGCTCAAATAGGCTGTTATGTTCCCGCGCAAAAGGCCATTTTAACTGTGGCAGACAAAGTACTTTATCAGGCACCTGAAATCAGTCACCTTGACGATGGTGAGGGACGATTCGGCACCGAGTTAAAAAGAACGAAAGATATTTTTCTGGCAGCGACTGCCAAAAGTCTTATTGTACTTGATGAACTTTCCGAAGGCACTACCTTTGAAGAAAAAATGGAATCTTCATCCAATGTGCTGGACGGTTTCTATCGAAAAGGCAACAGTACTATTTTAATTACCCATAATCATCAATTAGTTGATGTATTTCTAAATAAGGGGAAGGGGGTGGCAAAGCAGGTCGAGTTTGCAAATGACCAGCCGACTTACAAATTGGTTGAAGGCATTTCGCGAGTTAGCCACGCTGATAGAGTGGCTAAAAAAATAGGGTTTTCAAAAGAAGATATTGATGGCTATTTAGCTAACAGCGGGCAATAGGATTAAAATGAAAATTGGAACGGCTCTTACAAAAAATGCAACAAAGGCATTGCTGCTAGGCAGTGGCGAATTAGGCAAGGAAATTGCAATTGCTCTTCAGCGATATGGGGTTGAAGTGATCGCGGTAGACCGTTATCAAAATGCACCTGCCCAGCAAGTAGCTCATCGCAGCTATGTTATAGATATGACAGATGCGCAGGCAGTTAAGAAATTGATTGTCAAAGAAAAGCCTGACTTTATTATTCCTGAAATTGAAGCAATTGCAACGGATGCTTTGGCTGAGATTGAAGAACAGAAGCTGTCCAAAGTTGTTCCAAATGCCAGAGCAGTGCAATTGACTATGAACCGCGAGGGGATTCGTACCATGGCTGCTGAAGAAGCTGGTGTTCAAACTTCCAGCTATGCTTTTGCAGAAACATATGCAGAATTAAAAAGTGCGGTAGAAAACGAAATTGGCTATCCCTGCTTTATTAAGCCTACCATGTCCTCATCTGGTAAAGGGCAGTCTATGGTTAAGGCTGAAGACCAGCTTGAACAGGCGTGGCACCATGCTAAATCAGGTGGAAGAGCAGACACGGGCAAGGTGATTGTTGAGGGTGCTGTCGATTTTGATTATGAAATCACACTTTTAACAGTCAGGGCATTAAATGAACAAGGCCTGATTGAAACACATTTTTGCGCACCCATCGGACACAGGCAAGAAAATGGCGACTACCGGGAAAGCTGGCAGCCTCAGGACATGTCACCCATCGCATTAAAAAATGCACAGGACATTGCTTTAAAAATCACTGAAAATATTGGCGGTTTAGGCCTGTTTGGCGTCGAGCTTTTTATTAGGCAAGATCAAGTCTGGTTCAGTGAAGTCAGCCCCAGACCCCATGATACAGGTATGGTAACCATGGTGACTCAAAGACAGACTGAATTTGATTTGCATGCAAGAGCTATTTTAGGCCTGCCTATTTCTACCGTATTGAATAAAACTGGGGCAAGTGCTGTTATTCTGGGCGGAGTAGATGCGAAAGGTGTCGCATACAGCGGGCTGGATAAAGCATTGGCTGATTCGGATGTTGATGTAAGACTATTTGCCAAGCCCGAAGCGTTTGTAACAAGACGAATGGGGGTATCGCTTGCAACTTCTGATAATGTGACTGATGCCATTGAAAAAGCCGTTAGAGCTGCTAAACTTATACAGATTATTGAATAGCGGGCTGTTTTAAATGAGAATTTTTTTTTGGTTTTTGTTACTTGCATTTTCCTGTCAGGCCGGAGCTGATGTATACAAGCGTACGGCGGCTGATGGCCGTGTATATTATACGGATGAACCAATAAAAGGGCTCAAATATAAAAGAATCATTCGTACTAAACCCAAAAGTTATGCTAGGGCATATAAAAAACTGACTAAGAATAAAAAAAAATATGCTCCAATTATTGCTAGAGCCGCTGCCAAGTATCAAATTGACGAAAAATTATTGCATGCGGTGATTCAAACTGAATCAGCTTATGATGTGAAGGCCATTTCTTCTGCCGGTGCTGTTGGCTTAATGCAGCTAATGCCTGCAACAGCAAAGCGCTATGGAGTCTTGAACAGAAAAAATGCGAAAGAAAATATTGATGGCGGCACTCGCTATTTAAAAGACTTATTCAAGATGTTTGACTCCAATCTTGATTTAGTGCTTGCAAGTTATAATGCAGGTGAAGGTGCGGTCAAGAAATATAATAATGCTATTCCTCCATACCCTGAAACTCAGCATTATGTAAAAAAAGTGCTTGGGCTATATAGAAAACTATGAAATTCATCTCCTATCCACCAAGGTAAGTTATTGATACAATGATTTTATTGTGATCAAGTTCACATAATATAGAGAAATAAGCCTTAATTGTTGATATAATGCTGAATACTAAGGGGTTCGCCTTCAGTGACTAAAAACTTACCCGAGGCAATGTCATCAAACATTCAAAACCAAAAGAAAAGTTTCCTTCCGGCCAGGGCAGCACATTTAAGCGACTTTGTGAACTGATACCTAATGTTGCAATACAGGGATATGACAAAGACCGGAATGTTATTTTCTGGAATATAGCCAGTGAAAAACTCTATGGCTATACTAAGGAAGACGCTCTGGGCTCAAAACTTGAAAAACTTATCATTCCGGCCGAAGCTGCTGATCAGGTTATACAGGCCATTGAACAATGGCTTGCCAATAATGTAGCCATATCTACTGAAGAGATGGAAATGCAGCATAAAGATGGTTTCATGGTACCTGTCTTATCAAGTCATCTCATGCTAAGAAATTCTCAAGGTAACCCTGAAATGTACTGTGTTGACATCGACTTGACTGAAACACGAAAGGTTCAGGCTAAAATAGAACATCTTGCCTATTTCGACGAATTAACTAAATTGCCCAACCGACGCTTATTTTTAGATCGGTTAAATGAAGAAATTACAGTTGCTAGACGTAACTCTATTTCTATTGCAGTGCTGTATATGGATCTGGATAAATTTAAATCCATTAATGATTCGCTAGGGCATGCAGTAGGTGATGAATTATTAAAACAAGTTGCAAACCGAATAAAAGACCAAATACGTCTGGAAGATACGGTTTCCCGTTTTGGCGGCGATGAATTTGTGGTACTGCTTAAAGAACTTAGCAACAGTCCTGAAGTAGCAGCCAATCAGTCTCAGTTAGTCGCTGAAAAAATACGGACAGCCTTCGATCATTCTTTCAACATTGCTCAGCATAAAATATCTGTCACTTTGAGCATTGGCATCAGTTTGTTTTCTGCAGAAAACAATACAGCAGCTGACTTGTTAAAACAGGCCGATACCGCTATGTATTTAGCAAAAGAAACAGATAGCAATAGCATTCGTTTTTTTGAAACAGCTATGCAGGAAGCGACCGATGCCCAACTATTGCTAGGGAAAGATTTACGCCAGGCACTTGTACGAGAAGAGTTCTTTCTGCTGTATCAGCCTCAGATAAATCTTGATGGAAAAATGATTGGAGTAGAAGCTTTGCTGCGCTGGCGACATCCGCGTCGAGGCATTATTTTACCCGATCAGTTTATTGCAGTTGCTGAAGATACTAAGTTGATTTTTCAGATAGAGGCCTGGGTTTTATTAACTGCCTGCCGGCAATTAAAAGCATGGGAACATCTTTATAAAAACATAGACTTTCAAATATCTGTAAATATCAGTCTCCTGAAGTTTAGCACGGCTGATTTTGTTTCCCACATACAGGGCATTATTCAGGAAGGAAGAGTTGACCCTCAGCGTCTTAGGCTGGAAATCACCGAACGTGTAGTCAATGAAAATATTAAGGATACCAATATAAAAATGCATGCACTCAATAAAATGGGCGTAAGCTTTTCCATAGATGATTTTGGTATCGGATACTCTTCACTTAACCATCTTAAAACACTGCCACTGGATCAGCTAAAAATAGATAGGTCTTTCGTAAATGATCTTTTTCAGGGCCCTAAAGATGAGGCTGTTATTGAAACTATTATTACAATGGCTCATACCTTGGGCATGAATGTAATTGCCGAGGGTGTTGAAAAGAACGAACAGGTCAGGTTCTTATCTGAAAAAGGCTGTGATACATTTCAGGGATACCATTTTGACAAACCGCTTTCTTCCGAAATGGTTACTGAAAGGTTTTTGCATTGATACGAAAGAAAATGGAACCCGACTTCCGCTTTAGCATCCCCCCCTATGAAAAAGGGGGGGGATTAGAGGAAAAAAGTAGCTATGCTACTTCTGCAATGCGGCAATCCGCTCTTCAAGAGGCGGATGGCTCATAAGCAATTTTTTTGCTCCACCGCCATTAATACCAAAAGCTGCCAATTGGCCAGGCAAATCTTCCGGAGTATGGGCACGCTGCAGTGCACGCAAAGCTCCAATCATCTTTTCTTTTCCAGCTAATCTGGCGCCACCTGCATCAGCATGGAACTCACGGTAGCGTGAAAACCACATAACCAGCATTGATGCCAGGAATGATAAGGCAACCTGTGCAATCATCTGAGTGATATAATAGCCCATGCCATGCCCCTGCTCATTCTTTAAAATGACCCGGTCTACAATATGTCCAATAATCGAAGCAAAAAAGTATACAAAGGTATTAACTACACCTTGCATTAATGCCATGGTGATCATATCGCCATTAGCCACGTGACTAATTTCATGGCCAACTACTGCTTCAACTTCATCAGCGCTCATTGCCTCTAGCAAGCCTGTACTGACAGCAACCAGGGCATTGTTTCGGCTCATCCCCGTTGCAAATGCGTTAGGTTCCGGCGTTTGGAATATACCGACTTCCGGCATGCCAATGCCGGCCGCTTTAGCCTGTCTTTCAACGATTGATATTAGCCATTGTTCAGTTTGGTTCTGAGGGTTTTCAATTACGTGTACATTCATGGCCCTTTTTGCCGACCATTTTGATATAGCCAATGAAATTACTGACCCCGTCATGCCAATAATGGCTGAGACAGCTAAGAGAGCGTTTAAGTTAAGGTCAACGCCATTGGCTTGCAGTGTGCCTCCAATGCCAAAAACACTGAAGACAATAGTGATGACAACCATGATTGCCACGTTTGTTGCTAGAAAAAGTACAATTCGCATCATTTTTAAGATACCTATGATTAGTTAATTAATTAAATATGGAGAATAAAAGTTTAAATTCAATAGATAGGACTGTTAATATGGCTGTAAAGTTTAATACGGGAGAGAAAAATGTTTTTTATTAGAGTTTTCTGTTTTTTTCTATTGGCTATAAACAGCAGTTTTGCAGAACAGGACAGTTATAGCAACATATTGAGACAGTTGCAATTGCCTAAAGGCTTTTCTATCTCTGTTTATGCTAAAAATGTACCAAATGCACGGACGCTTGCCCTGGGTGATAGTGGAGTCGTATTTGTGGGATCACGCAAAAAGGGACATGTTTATGCTGTAAAGGATTCTGATGGTGATGGTTTTGCAGACAAGCGCTATATTATCGCCCGCGATTTGTATATGCCTAACGGGGTAGCATACAAAGATGGCAATCTGTTTGTTGCCGAAACTAATAGAATCCTTCGTTTTGACCGGATAGAAGAGCGTTTAGACAATCCTCAGGCCCCCAAAGTCATTTATGATAAATTGCCGTCAGATAAGCATCACGGCTGGAAGTATCTACGTTTTGGTCCCGATGGAAAACTATATACTGCAGTTGGTGCACCCTGTAATGTCTGCATCCCTGAAAAAGAAATATATTCCTCTTTGATTAGAATAAACCAAGACGGAAGCGGGTTCGAAATTTTAGCCCGGGGCATTAGGAATTCAGTCGGCTTTGATTGGCAGCCCATAACAGACCAGCTTTTTTTTACTGATAATGGACGAGATCATTTAGGTGATGATATTCCGCCAGATGAATTAAATAAATGGATAGAAAAAGGCCAGCATTTCGGTTTTCCATATTGTCATGGCGGCAGTATTCCTGATCCAGAACTTGCTGGAAAAAGGCAATGTTTGGAATTTACAGCACCAGAATGGAAGTTTAAAGCCCATATGGCCCCGCTAGGTTTAAGGTTTTATACTGGTAAACAATTTCCCAAACGGTTCCATAATCAGCTCTTTGTTGCTCAGCATGGTTCTTGGAACAGATCCGATCCTCATGGCTACCGTATTGCCTTAGTTAAATTTAAACAGGGCAGGCCTATTTCTGAACAGGCTTTCATTACCGGCTGGCTTACTGCAAAAGGAAAAGTTTTGGGCAGGCCAACTGATATTTTGCAGATGCCTGATGGAAGCCTGTTAATAGCAGATGATACCTTAGGCGTTATTTACCGAGTAAACTATAACAAATGATTAAAGACTTTAAAATTATTAACCGTGAAGTAGCCTATAAAGGTTTTTTCAGGCTGGAAAAATATCAGTTGCGACATACCCTATTCCAAGGAGGCTGGGGAGAAGAAATTACTCGTGAACTCTTTATGCGCGGTAATTGTGTTGCCGTATTGCTTTATGACCCGAACAGAGATGAAGTGGTTTTAATTGAACAGTTTCGTGCCGGTGCAATTTTAAATCCTGATAGAGCTTGGCTGCTTGAAATTGTTGCAGGTGCCATAGAAGAGGGAGAGACTGCTGAAGAAGTGGCCTATAGAGAGTCGGTAGAAGAAGCAGGATGTGAAATTAAAGAATTAACTCTTATTAAAGAATTCTATACTACACCTGGGGGAGCATCTGAACGAATTAGCTTATTTCTGGGTATAGTTGATAGCAGTCATGTTGGCGGCATACATGGGCTAGATGATGAACATGAGGATATTTTAGTCTCGGTTGTCAAGTTTGATGACGCATTTAAAATGGTAGAAGATGGCAGGATAGAATCGGGTATACCTATTATTGCGATACAGTGGCTATATATTAATCGAGATAAGTTAAGGAAAAAGAATGGCTAAGGTACCCAAGTAAAACTATTAAATTAATTTTAGTTGGGTACTTGTCACCATGAAGAACATAAAGGCATTGAACAAAATGGCTAAAAAGAGGGAGTTTTATCTGTTTTTTCTATTTTTCCATTGTTTAGTTACATGGTATCTCCAAAATAGACGAATGAAAAAATAACCGGCTATTGAAGAAATAATCCCCAAAATAAAGCATCCGAACAAAAATGGCCCTCCAATCTCTCCTAGACTGGCCATAACACTGTCTAAAGAAAATTCAAACCCTTCCCCTGGAAGGGGTTCTCCTAAAGACCATAAGCCAACACGGTAGGCAAAGTAGAACATGGGTGGCATTGTTAAAGGATTGGTAACCCATACTAAAGCAACAGAAATCGGCAAATTAGCACTAAAATAAAATGCAATAACGGCAGCAATGGCCATTTGCCCTGGCGTGGGTATCCATGCAGCAAATAAGCCAATGGCAAAGGCTAATGAAACTGAACGACGGTTTAAATGCCATAAATTAGGTTCATGCAACCGGTCTCCCAAAAACTGTAAGCTTTTCTGCTGCTTAAGCTTTTCAGAATCAGGCATATATTTTTTTAATAGTTTTTTTGGCATGATGCTGTTTCTTAAAATTAAATACCTTCTAAGTTTATCAGGTTAATAAGCCAGATGTGCAGATACTTAGGCATGGGTAAAAGTGAAGTAAAAGATAGATATGTTCAACTAAATAAATCAGTTGATCGCTTAGTTTAGCTGTAACTTATTAAATAAACTGTTTAATCCAGTTTTTCACTATTCACCAGATGGGTGAGTGTATTTCGCTTCACGGTTTTGTAAAAAATCTGGACAAAAAATTCTGCAGAATAGCTCTCGATAAGGACTACGGCCATTATCTTCGAGCTATTCTTTGCCTTGTTCGTCCAGATTTCCCACAAAATCCATGCTCAACTGATTTTTCTAGGTTCATTCTCTGTAGGCCTAAGTGCTTTTTCTAGGGTAAATTTTCTAAATATTGATTGATTAATTTCAGGTCTTGTTCCGACAGGCTGCTTGCTGCCTGTTTTAACTTGATTCCATTTATAAAGTAATCGTAACGGGTTCTTGAATAGTCACGTTTGGCACGGTATAAGTTTCTTTGTTCAGCCAGTACATCAACCATGGTTCGCGTTCCAACTTCAGAACCGGCCAGCGTTGCTTCCAGAGAACTTTCAGCAGAAGCAACAGCTGCTTTTAATGCATGCACGCGGCTAATGCTGGAGTTTATATCCCGAAAGGCATTTCTAATCTGTCGCTTAACTTGCCTTTTTGTACTCAGCAAAGCTTCTTTGGCCACTATATAATCATAACGAGCCTGTTTAGATCTTGAACTGATAAGCCCACCTTGAAAAATAGGGATATTTAGCTGCAGCCCAACACTTTGATTGTCTCCCCGTGACCCAAAAGTACTGTTAACATCCTGCACACCATAACTGGCAATAATATCAAGTGTTGGCAAATGCCCCGATTGCTGAAGAGAAATATCTTTCCGGCTTATCTCTGCCTGGTTAAGTGCCGCGAGAATATTTAAATTATTAGTTTCAGCATTTTTTGTCCATGCTGAAATATCATTGGGGGCAGGGGGGGCAAGTATTATAGTTTTAGTTAGACTCTTTAAGTCCAGGTCGGTTTCTCCAATAATTTCAATTAATGCTTCTTTACTGTCATCTAGATTATTTTCGGCATCAATCTTATTCGCTGTCGCCTGGTCATATCCTGCCTGAGCCTCATAGACGTCGGTAATGGCAATTAGCCCCACGTCGAAACGCTGCTGTGCCTGTTCTAACTGCTTTTTAATTGCATCAAGTTCAGATTGGGCAAATTTAACATTATCCTGAGCAGCCAAAATATTAAAATAAGCTTCAGCGGTTTTAACGATAAGGTTTTGCAGTTCTGCCTGGTAATTGGCCTCTGCTTTAGCTATCCGATTACTGGATTGATCCAGTTGAATCCAATGATCCCAATGGAAAACAGGCTGAGAAAATGTAACAGAAAACCCGTGATTCCAGTAATTTTGCGTGCCTGCACTTTGGAAATTTGCCTTTTTATTATATATTCGGTCTCTGCTAGATTTTCCGCTAACGGAAATAGTAGGCAATAAATTTGCAATGCTTTGAGCCTTGCTTTCACCTACCGAATATTGCGTATAATAAGACTGTTTTAATTGAGGGTCATTTTGAATCGCCAGCTGAAATGTCTCAACTAAATCTTGAGCATATGCTGAATGAGAAAAAACGGCTAAAAACAAAACCTTTGCTAGTTTATTTTTCAAAATAAGCTACCTGGTATTTTAATATAGTATGTTTATAATATGCCGATTCTGGTTCAGAAACCATGAGCAAATGCTGTTTCTAAGATAAAGATTGGCAACCTGAGGTTAATATAGCATACCTTGGAAATACGCCAACAATAGAAAACCGGCAACTTGCTGATCTTGATAAATAATTAAAGACAATAAAATGAAAAAAAATAGCTTAGTGATGCTCGCCAGTTTGGCAAGCGTATTAATTTCAGGCTGTTCAAGCCTAGGCAAAGGAATTACTGAAGCCATACTCGAAAAACAGGAAGCCGTAGACACCCGTGTATGTGAAGTATGGGGGCCAGAATTTTCAGGCATAAAGCCTAACGTTGTAGAAAGCCAAGGCAAGATGAAAGTCCTTATGGTGCATGGGGTAGGGGACCATAAACCCGGCTATGCTACTCAGTTTTTTGAAAAACTGGCCAAAGAACTGGATCTAACGGTAACATCAAGGGTTCATAAAGATATTCAGCTTAACAGTCCAGCCTATCCTGATGAACCTTTAGGTAATTTACGGATAAAACGCTATTTAAGTAAAGATAAATCTCAGGAGCTTATTCTCTATGAATTAACCTGGTCTGATATCACAGCCAAAGAAAAAGAGGTACTGGCATATGATAATTCAGGTGAACATTCATTTAGGCGGGCTGAAATAAATGATTTAATGAAACGCTTCTCTAATGATACAGGGCCAGACCCTATTATCTATTTGGGTGAAAGCAGAGCAAAAATATTGACTTCTTTTGCACAGTCCTTTTGCTGGATGACTTCTACCAACTGGCAAGAGTTGCCTACAACAAGCAATGCAGTGTGCAAAACACCTAAAGTATCCATCATAGATAAAGATCAATATGCCTTTTTCTCACATAGTTTAGGCAGCAGAATAACCATTGATGGAATGCAGCGTATTGCTTTTACACTTGGCAATGATGACCCTCAATATGTAAGGATTAAAAATTCTCTTAGAAATAAGACTATGCCAATCTACATGATGTCCAATCAATTGCCAATGCTGCAATTAGGAAGGAAATTACCAGAAGTCAGAGGGCAGGAAGACAGATATTGCAGAGTAGGCGGGGATAGATATGCTCAGCGGATGCTGACTAAAACTCCGATTATTGCCTTTAGCGACCCCAATGATTTGCTGAGTTATGCTATACCTCAGGGGTTTGTTGAAAAATATTTAGATTCAAGGCTGTGCATTGATGTGACGAATATAAATATTAATGTTGCATTCGTCTATGATGTTTTCGGCTTGGGAAAATTGGCAAATCCTATGGATGCACATATTGGTTATGAGATGGATGACAGGGTTGTTGCCTTAATAGCTAAAGGCATTGGGAATAAAGAAACAGCTAAGATTGTTAATGAGCGCTGTCGCTGGATTGAAACTATAAACTAATTGCAGCTCAGCCTAAAATATGACGCACCTAAAAAAAGTATATCTGATTTACTCTCCTTGTGTAGAAGAAGAGTTAGAAAGCATAACAGCTCATGCATTAATTGAAAAGAATGGGATTGAATTACGCAAAGTAAAATTGGCAGAACTTTCATCTATTCATATCGATGATAACTTGAATCATGCTCTGTTATGGGTAGAACAGAAAGATTATCAGCAAGCATTGCTATTTGCTGAGCAAAAACAAATATCGCTGGGTTTTTTGCCCATAAAAGGTGATGAAGCCTGTCAGTTTTTTAAAAATCTGGATTTACCTGATGACTTCGATGCCTGTCTTGAAATTGCATTGCACGAGGACCCTTTGTTTGTAGATGTAATCGTCTGCAACGATGAAGTAGTAACAGATGGGGTTAACCTGGAAAACCAGACAACGATGAGTGAGTTTCTCAGCGACAGCAAACGCAACGGACTAAATAAGTTAGAGTTTAGAATTAAGCGTTTTATTCATTCGTTTTCGCTCACTCCGCATCCGGTAACCTTAATTACTGCCAAAGAGAAAACTGTCTCAACAGCAATTACCGGCATGGTTTTATTGGATTTTCATAAAAGCGGGGCGCTTGTTGATTTATTCAGGGAATCCGTTTCCCTAAAAGATAGACGTGTTTCCATTGCTCTGTTTGCACCGCAATCTATTTTATCCTATTTGCAGCTGTCTACATCATCATTGATAGGTGCTAAGAAAAAAGATCTGCCTCAGCAGGTAGGGTACATTCGTACAGAATCTTTAACCATCAAATCTCCAGTTGACATACATTATCTGGTGAATAAAAAACCATTAACCACCCGTGAATTGAGAATAGGAACCTTGAGTGAAGGGGTGAGAATAAATGCAGGGGAAAAATTTCGAGAAACCCAAAAATTCTCAGATGACAAAGAAAATGTTATTTGCAGTCAACTGCCACAGCAGGAAAAATTAATAAAATACATCGGCGAATCGCTGCCTTTTTTTTCACATGCCTTAGAATCTGATTTTAAAGACCTATTTTTAGCATTAAAGGACAGTGCAAATACCAGTAATACCTACGTTTTGCTAATGGTATTGAGTACATTGCTGGCAGGCTTGGGATTATTCCTAAACAGTCCCTCCGTTGTTATTGGTGCTATGGTTCTTGCTCCGTTAATGTCGCCCATTATTTCCCTTTCAATGGGGGTGTTGCGTTCAGACAGCGATTTAAGCCGCCGCTCATTCTTTACACTCATTATAGGGATGTTTATCGCACTGGCATTATCTGCCATCATGGCCGCATTACTGCCATTTCAAGAAATAACCAACGAGATAGAAGGGCGCCTGCATCCTTCTACGCTAGATCTGCTGGTAGCAGTACTGTCAGGTATCGCAGGGGCTTTTGCCAATGCCAGAGAAAATATTGCCAAAAGTTTGCCAGGCGTAGCAATAGCAGTAGCACTGGTTCCGCCATTATGCGTTTCAGGCATAGGCATAGGCTGGTGGAATTTTGAAGTGTTTTATGGCGCCATGCTGCTGTTTTTAACGAACTTGACTGGCATCATTATGGCTGCGGGTCTATCCTTTATGGTCATCGGCTTTGCGCCATTCTCCCGAGCAAAAAAAGGCATTGTATTATCTGTGTTTATGGTCTCGGTTATCTCTGTACCTCTGTTTTTATCTTTTTCTAAAATGCAGGAGGTTGCTGCCGTTAAAAAGCAGCTGCTTAGTCAGCGTTATCAGATTGGTGGCCAGCAACAGCAATTACGCAATATTAAAGTTCGCTTAGGTCGACCATTAAGAATTAGTGGTGAATTAATGAGTTCACACATTCCAGATACCGCAATGTTATTGCTGTTTGAGCAGCATCTTGAAGATCAGTTAGGACAACCCGTAATAGTTGATTTTTCTATACGCATGGTTACTGGAAAATATTTTGACCCATAAAAAACGGAGGATACATGAGTTTCCTGAGAATTGAAGAGCTGCCTTGCTAAAGCTACGAAGATTATATGCAATGGGAAGGCAAGTGGGAATTAATTCATGGCATTCCTTATGCCATGAGTCCAGTTCCTACCATTCAGCACCAGGCAATTAGCCATAAAATTGACGTTGAGCTGGCTAGACCACTTGAACAGTGTGGGCAATGCCAAGCCTTATTACCAGTTGACTGGAAAATTGATAACAGTACGACGGTTCAACCCGATAACCTTGTCGTCTGTGAAAAGCCAGAAGGGCAATACCTAACTAAAGCTCCAGTGCTTATTTTTGAAATCCTCTCCAAATCCACCGCAACGAAAGATCAAAATACTAAATTTCGTCTTTATCAGGAAGAAGGTGTTAAGCACTATATTATTGTTGACCCTAGTGAACAGCTGGCTAAAGTTTATCAATTGCAGAGTGGGAAATTTATAAAAATGCTTGATGCTACAAATGAGAGCTGTGATTTCGACCTGGGAAAGTGCAAAATTGCATTTGAATTTTCGACCATTTGGGCATAGTTTTCCATTAAAGAACTACAGCGAGAAAAATATGATCTGATAAAGTTTGCAGGGTTTCTTTATGCCACAAATGAGTATAAGTACCCAAGTAAAATTAATTTAACTTTTTACTTGTCTTTTTTACCATTTTAGACCCTGAATAAATAGTTACGTAGCTCGCTATGCGCCTATTTATTCAGGGCCTAAAATGAAAAAAAATCCTGCGTAAAACTATTAAATTAATTTTACTTGGGTACTTATAGATAAAAAAACCCCAAAACTATAAGTGTCGAATGGCTAGTTTGGGGGCTTAACTTTTAGGAATTATTTCTAATGAATCCATAGGACTCAAATTAAATATAGTCTATGGGAGCAAAAATACTTTGAAGCATTTCACATTACACCTTTCTTTAATTTAACATAATATACATTATGCGAAGTTATACAGCTGCTTGAGGTGACTTAATCCAGAAGCCATTCTATTCTAAGTTATTTAACCCAAAATAACGGCTAAATAAAAACATCAGTTTTTAAGTAA
>Ga0256840_1001374_pt1 | contig 23137 bp, 30 predicted proteins | sample 355202metaG_FD_185969 | JGI IMG/M metagenome (GOLD analysis project Ga0256840, IMG submission 185969) | Hydrothermal vent microbial communities from Mid Atlantic Ridge, Atlantic Ocean - 355-202 | ecosystem: Environmental > Aquatic > Marine > Hydrothermal vents | place: Atlantic Ocean: Mid...
AGAACAACATGGCAACGACGGCATCGTTCGATCTGTATGTGAACGGGAATTTAGCTGGTTCGTTTTCGGTTTCAGCATCCTCTACAGAATCACATTCTTTCAAAGTTCCATCGAACTATTTCGTTGATGGTAAAAACAACATAACAGTGTCTGCGGTTGGGACAGTGGATACTGCTGATGTTCAGGGAGTAACTATAATGTATTGTAGCGATAACGAACCGATAACGATTTGGGTTAACTTAACTGCTGGATCGACAGAACTTAACATCGCTTATGGGAATCCTTCAGCATTGCCAAGTAGTTATAACAACGGAACAAAGACATTTGAGTTCTTTGATGATTTCGAGGATGGAGACTACACAGGCTGGACAATTCTCAATGGTGGGGGGACAGGCACAGCATCAGTCGTTCAGTATGATGGCAGATACATGCTGAAATTGGCACCAACAAATAATTTGAACAGAGTTGCTGCAGTTCATCCTTTCAATGCAACTGGTAATTGCATTGTAGAGACACTTGCAGTTACTGATGCAACAGTCCGTGATGGATTCCTGATAGGATTTAGCGATGGAACAATGATTTCGGCAAGTAGTGACTTCCCGAACAACGGTTATATCTTCGCTTTTGCAAGAAACAATAACCAACATTACCAGCTGTTTGTTGTAAGCGGAGGGGTTGAAATAGAATTAACACGGGTCGCTGGGAGTGCAAGTAAGTTGACATACTATGATGTAGCATTAGAGTGGAACGGTAACACTCTTAAAGGATATGTCAATGGTAACGAGGTTCTTTCAGCGACAAACTCAACATTTACGAGGTTAGGTTATATTCACATTAGCTGTGCTGTGAACTACTGGTATTTCGATTGGGTGAGAGTCCTCAAACTCGCCGACCCAGCCAACTTCGGAACTCCAATAGTCGGTAAACTTGTCAATATTTCGATCGGAAACAAGAACTTCGAGATGGATTTAGGAAGTGAGAAAATCGCAGAACTTAACTTAGTATCTGGTCTTAACACACTACCTGTCACATGTCCCGCATACACGTTACTCAACATTACTGTAAACATAACCTACGCACAACCGATAACGCCAATTGTAATAAAGAGTAACGGTAAGATGCTTGTTACATGCGACTACACCACTCCGAGCAATATAACTAACTTCTCCATATTCATACCGATAAACGAAACTGTGTGGCAGGTAACATCTGTTTATGTTAATGGTAACTCATGGACAGATTATATCACCAACTCTACTGGAGTGATCGTTGATATACCATCCGCAACGCCAAACACAGCATACAACGTAACTGTGAATTTAGAATACAATAATCCGCCAGTAATATCGGTCGAATCTAACTTTGGAAGCGTTAAAGTAGGAAATATTTGGGTCGTTAGGTCGATAGTCGGAAAGATTACAGAACTGAAAGCGGTCATCCACGATCCAGAAAACAACACGATAAGCAACATATCATGGAGTCTGGAAGGTATTAGTTCGAATAATTTCAGCGTAAATGTTTCGTTCGACGGTATCGGAGCTATTAAGGGTAAAGTTACTGCTACCGACGACGGTTACGTCCAACCACTATCGAACAGCACGAATGTAACAGTCGTCGTAGTTAAGCCAGATATAGAGATCAACTATCCGATCGTAATAGGTAGCAACTATATCATTATAAATGGATTCAGAATATACATACCATCGAATAAGGTGGAAATTCTGCCAAAATCTATAAAGTTCGAAGGAGATACGATAAATGCTTCGATAAGTGAAATACTGTCTGGAAATCCGAATGCAGTAGCTAATCTTACTAACATGATGTCCGACTCGATGTTCAAAGAGTTTGCGAAGAGCCTAAAGTTGGGAGATTTGGTGAACTTAGCTTGTTCTGGTAAACTATCGAACGACAAAGAAAATATAGTCGTAGATATTCTTAAAAACAAAATCTAATTTTTAAACATATTTTTTTCTATTTTTGGAGGTGTAGTCATGAAGGTTGCGGTGGTAGGTGGTAGTATAGCTGGACTCGAATCCGCAATAAGATTATCCGACTTCTGCGATGTTACCGTCTTCGAAGAGCACAGTCGAATCGGATATCCGATAAGGTGTGCGGAAGGATGGATTTCCGCAATGGTAAAGCCATATATAAGAGGGAAGAAGATAAGAAGGGCCTACTTCAGGTTGCTGAGCGAGGACATGAAGGTCGTCGATGAGGTTGAAGTGAGATGCGATGGAGTAATAGAGATCGTCGATAGGGTGAAGCTCGAAAGCAGGATGGCGGAAATGGCTCAATCGAAGGGGTGTAAAATCGTATTGGGTGAGAAGGTGAAGATAAGACAATTATTAAACTACGACTTAATCGTCGACGCATCTGGACATCCGTCACAATACGATAGAGAGTTCGGGATAAAGAGGAGAGGAGGGGTGGCACTTCAAGCGTTCGTGAAGGAAGATGTTGACGATATATACATCGACATTTATCCGAAGGTCGACGGATACATCTGGGTTTTTCCAGATGCGAGAGGTGGGGCGAAAGTGGGAACGGGATTCTATCTTAAACACGAAGAACCTCTCAGAAAAATCCTAAACAGATACATAGAAAAGCACGGGTTCACTCCGAAGTCTTGGACTGCTGGACTGCTCGGAGTGGGAATAAACAAGCCCTTAGTTAGGATGAATGGAAAGGTATGCTTGGTAGGAGATTCCGCTGGGCTCGTGGACAAGTTCTTCGCCGAAGGAATGACCAAAGCTGTCCTATCGGCGAGAATCATGGCGGAATGTGCTAAGAGAAACATCTTCGATTACGAAAAGGAGTTGATGAAGAGATTGAGATGGCACTATATCTTCACCGACTTCATGTATTGGTTGAAAAGATTATCACCTAAGCTAACGCTAAGGTTTTTAAAGATGATGTCGAAATTCAACATAAATGGACGTGGAAAAAGAGGTGTTGAACTACCTTGGAAGGAATGGAAAATCCCACATAAACGAGATACATAGAGCGATCGGATGTAGTAAACCGATTCTGATAAGGACGATAGACGAGCTCGAAAGAAGGGGGTTGGTCTGGACTTACAGAGAAGGCAATAAGAGAGTAGTAGTCTTAAAATCTTACATACCAAAGTCAGTTCTGTATTTACTTTCGCTTACGATTACTCTTTCTGTAATTGCCCTAATAACATCGGTGAACAACTTCGACTTAACTGTGTCTGCATTGACTTTCGGTGGTGATGTGAAGGTGATCTACTCGATACCAGCATACATCCCCATACTCGCATATGTGTTAGGAGTCTGGACGTCCTTCGTTGCGTTGAAGCACGAAGATTTAGATACTTTCGCTCAATCTGTAGTTAGAAAACTGATTAAACCGAAATAGACCAATTTTCTATCGTTTTAAACCAATTATTTACTTAGAAAAATATATATATGTGCTTATCCTATATTCTAACGAGGTGATGGGATGAACAGAAACAAGTTGGCTTGGGTATTGGTGGGCATATTGGTAGTTGCATGTCTGTATTTGGTGACGCAAGTGAATACATTGAACCTGAAACTGCAGATGATGGAAGAGCAGATGGCTAAGGCAGTAACAATAACTCCAGCGAACATCAAGGTGGATCAGGTGGGAGGGACAGAATTCAACTTCAGCACCGTCGTAGCTTCCGACGGTAGCGTCGCCAACACTACTACGAAGGAGCTCGCTTTGAATATAATAAATGAGGATAAGAATCCAGCTAAGATAGTGGTTACTCTCGTCAACCCGAAGACTGGTGAGATCGGTCTTCCGAAGGAGCTCAGGAACTCCTATGTAGACGTCTACTTCAAGGTTGGTAGCGACACCAAGTATCTCTACTTAGACGGAAAGCTCACAGACGGTAAGGTTCTAACACTCGATCCTGCTTCTGCCGTGAGTGCATCGCTCGGAATTACGCTCAAGCAGGCTCCAAGCGGAACTTTCACGGACAACCAGACATACACGATAACGCTCTACATCGTCCAGCCCGACGCTGGCAACTACGTCCAGTCTGTCACCTACACGCTGAAGACGTAAACCCCTTCTACTTTTTTTATCTAATAAGGAGGTGGTCGGATGTGAAGAAATGGTTGTTAGTTGGATTAATCTTGGTCATGATAATAGCTCCAGCGATGGCTGAAACGGTGAAGGTTACATCGGTGACAGGAGACATAAACTTCAGCAAAGACTACGGAGGAGTGGCGAGCGGTTCTACCAAGACGATAATACTGCACCTTCCGTGCACGCTCGAATCTCTGAACAACACGAACAACAATGTTACGATAACTGCAGACTCTACAACCGCATCGACGACAATCGATTTATATGTCAACGGAGTTCTCGTTGCGAACGATACGGTTATAAGCGGTGGAGCTTCGCAGACTTGGACTTTCGTCGACTTCGCCAACGCTGGAGTGAACATGAGCGCAACGGAACTAAACATAACGATCGTCTCCGTTGCCAACGCCACGACCTCGACCGTTCTAAAGCTCTATGGGAACGATGTTCCGATAGTTGCGAACTACTCGATTAAGATAAACGAGATACAGCTTTCCAAGCCGTTCGTCGACAAGGACTTTTCCTATTACTCGGCTGAAGACAAGATAACGATAACTCAGGATTCGAGCCTGAACCTAACGGATGTGAAGGTATCAATCGAGTATCCGAAGTTCTCAATAAACAGACCTATAACGTCTTACGACTTCGGATCACTCAACACTTCTCAGTCGAAGACGTTGGTGATTAAGTATCAGAAGAAGGGGCCGTTTGTCCCAGAGATAAGAACGATCGAAGGAAACGACAGCTACACAGTTACGATGAAGATATATTCATACGAAAATCTTACGGCAAAGTTCGAGTTCGATCCTACTTCAGCACCTTGGAGCGAATACTTCCCGAACTTCGAATACGACTTGGTTAAGGAGATAACATTGAACGGGAAGAATGTCTCGTGGGAGAGAGGGAGCATCCTAATACCATCGCTTGAACTAACTAAGGGTTATAACACTCTGAACATCACATACGAAAAGCCTATGCCTTCGATAACAGTAATGGAGGTAGAAAAGCCGTGGTATGAGAAGACCTACATCCTACCAGTATGGATGTGGATTCTGATTGCAGTAGCGGTAGTAATAATATACTGCTACTATTCGAGGAGAAAGAGGTGACGCAATGATACCTATTTTTTTACTTTCGATTCTCACGATAAGCTTCGGATTCAGTCCGATGAGCGTCGGACTTCATCAGGCGGTCAAGGTGACGTTCACTGTAACGAATACGGGTGATGTCCCAGTAAAGATAGATGCGTTCGAAATAAAGATAATAGATCCATCTGGAAAGGTAAGGTTGGACAAGAAGGTTAAGGAAAGTGTAATTCTGTATTCGAAGGACAGCAAGGAGTTCGAAGTGAAAACGGGTTTCGTGGTGGATAAAGTTGGAGAGTGGAAGGTGGTGGTAGTAGTATACAGCGGAGGATCGCCGATAGCATCTGCGAGCAAGGTGTTCACAGTTGAGAAGGGAGAAGTGTCGGTGAACATAAACGACGTCGTCGGATACACTATCGGAGGTCTGGCTGTGGCTGGAGCGATAGCTTATGCGTTAAGGAAGAAGATATGAAGAAGTTGGGAATTGTTCTAATGATCATCGGACTTATCGGAATATTATATTTCGGAAACGCGATCGATTCAGTGAAAGCATCTCTTCAGATGTATCCCATGAGCGTAGAACCTCCGAGCGAGAAGATATCACCACTTCTAAAGGAAAAGATGAAAGAAATGAAGGAAGTTCCAGTGGTAGTTGAACTTACCGCTCCTACGGACATGGCAATCGCTCAGCAACAGCTTGTAATATCTCAGCTTTCGATGATCGGGTTTAAGCCAACGCTACAGATATTCGGAGTCGGGAACGAGATTGCTGGAACAATCCCATCCAACAAAGTTGAAGAATTGGCTTCCAATCCTTACGTCAAAAGAGTTCTATACGATGGGTTCTTCTTCAAAGCGTTCGGAAACTACTCCACTCCAAGAGAAGCTATGGCTCAGGCTTTGAGACAGATTCATGCGTTAGGACTGCCTTATACTGGAAAAGGAGTGACAGTGATAGTGATAGATAGTGGGATAGATTCTCACCATCCTTGGATTAGAGGACACGTCGTGGAAGTATACAAGACGTGTCCATGTCCAGCAGGGAGAAATTGGACTATGCCTCACGGAACTCATGTGGCTGGAATAATACTCGCTGTTGCACCAGATGTCAAGCTGGTAAACATAGTGGCCTTGGGATCGAACGGAGAGGCGAGACTGTCTTGGATTCTCAAGGCTTTGGACATAGCCTACCACTTGGCTGACAAGTATAAGCCGTGCCTCTGCTCGTGCTCTTGGGGGGCGTATCCAGAGAACACTCCAGAAATGGATGCCGTGAGAGATGCTGTAGCGAGGCTCGAAAAAGTAATGCCAGTAGTATTCGCCGCTGGAAACTTCGGAGCTCCTAAGACGATAGCGTGTCCAGCGGACGTCGACGACGTCATCACGGTTGGAGCGGTCGACAGCACTAACCACATAGCTTGGTTCTCGTCGAGAGGTCCAGATACATACGGCAAAGAACACATGGAACCAGATGTGGTGGCCCCAGGAGTCGGAATAGTTTCCGCGAAGGCGGGAGGAGGAGTTATAGCAATGAGTGGGACTTCTATGGCATGTCCTTTCGTAAGCGGAGTCGTCGCACTCATGCTCCAGAAGAATCCGAACCTGACGAACGAAGATTGTCTAAAGATTTTAGAAAAGACGGCTAAAGACTTAGGTCCTAAGGGATTCGACTATACATACGGATACGGATTGGTTCAGGCAGACAAGGCTTTAGGTATTGTTACTCAGGAGCCGATAGTAGTTAAAACTTCGAGTGGCTCGATCGGGGAAGGTTTGTCGATACTGTTATTACTGATCGGAGGGATATTGTTTGTTAGGGGTGTCGAGCATGGATCGTAAGATAGTTTACGCCTTAGTTGCGATCGCTTTGGTGGCGATAATCGCAGGAATGCAGTATCAGACTTTCAAAGCGATGTATGTGTGCACGAAATACTTCAAGTTCCTACCACCGAGTCAATCGAGCGTTGTTAAGAGATATGTTAACTATCTAAGTGTAGTGAAATCTCCGTTATCTGGTAGCGATTACTGGGAGTGGAGCGGTAGTGGAATAGCATACTTCGACCTATATATACCAGAGGCAAAGACTCAAGACGTAATTCTGAAACTGACATACGGTAAGGATTCCGCAAGCAGAACTCATCTAAAAGTTTTCGCTTTCCAGTCTGAGCCTAATGTGTGGACCGCATCAAATTACGCACAGTATTTAGTTCTCGGAGGATTTGTCGTAGCGTATCCATCAGAGGGCTCATCGTTTTACGAGAAGTCGATAGAGGTGAGAATTCCGAAGGGATATCCATGGGTAAGGGTGTTCATCTGGGATTCGGATTCATCTGGAACCTACAAGGTTAGACTGTGGGTTAGCGCATTCTACGAATATGAAGCATCCTCTCCGACGAAGCCAACTCCAGAGCCACAACCTACGCCACGTCCGATACAAACTCCAGTTCCAATCCAGACTCCAGCGACACCGATAGCCCTACCGCAACAGCCACAACAGAACTTTGCCACATACATGCTCATATCGACCGTATTCATGTCTATATCGATAATAATGACTACCATAATATTAGCTGTTAGGAGGTGATAGGTTTGAAGAAGGAAGGGACCATATACCTGATTACAATAGTCGGAGTGATAGGAATTCTGATGATTCTCGGAGGCGTCATCGAAATTCCGATGGTAAAACCACCTATAAATGGTGATAATCCTCCAGTTACGGTAGTTACGATGGTTAAAGTGAGCAGATTCCTCATAGCTTATCCACAGATAGACTGGGTAAAAAACGAGGTTAAGAGCGGTTATGTTCCGAGCGTCGAATCGGCGGATATAACGACACAGTTTCTCCAGTTCGAAGGAAAGCTTACCGTAGATGTGGTGGCTCCGAACGGTCAGAAGGAAAGAGTTGGATCGATTAACATAGTTCTGGATATTCAGTCCTCGAAGGTATACACGATACCGTGGCAGACGAGGCAGAGAGGAGTTCACACCGTGATAGTTACGCTATACGATAAGGATGGACACATTTTGGATCAGAAGACGACTACGGTAGATGTATACGGAGGTGTCGTAGGTGGAGGTTGAGAAGGTAGTAAAGGTCGTGGCTATAACCTTGGTATCTTTCCTAATAGCGGACATCTTGGTGAACGCATTGAGCCAAGTCGTCATGTTCTTGGCTTGGCTTGCGATAGGTTTCATACTATTCAAGGCTTTCGAGGAGACTTCGGAGGAACTTATGCAGAATCCGACGAACACGATGATAGCGGTGGTTGTCTCTGGGATTCTGTCTGCGATACTCGTGGTGTTCATGTCGGATGTAGTTCTGGCGATGGCGAAGATAGGTTTAACTATAATACTTGTGTATTTATTGTTAAGGTCGTTCGCTCCAGATGTGTATATGCAGATTAAGGAGGTGGTGGAAGGTGGAAAGTAGGTGGTTTGAGTTCGGAGTGGTTAGAGGTATAGTCGGAGCGGTAGTGGGAATTCCGATAGGATTGTATCTGATGAAAAACGTCCACAATCCGATAACATCGCAGGGATTGGGAGTCATGGGTTCCACGGGATTCACAGCAAACCCGTCGTTGCTGATAGTGGGAGCAATAATAGGCATAATAATAACTGGAGCAATATTTGAGCTCGGAGATTGGGTTTGCAGGAAATTAGAAATTAGAGCTAACGGAGTATGGGCTCCGATAGCGGTCGGAGTGATCGGAAACTTGGTTGCTACGATAATAGCCCTCGCAATACTTTCGGCCATTCTAATACCTACAAACCCGATAATAGCCAACAAAGTCATTAGTGCAACTCTGCTCGCACTTCCAGCTTCTTTGATAGTGGAGGCTGGATACGATGCGATAACTTACGGAATTTACAAGCTCGCAAACTGGCCAGCACCAGAATCCATCTAAAAGGTGATTGCGATGAACAGAGACGCATTGATTGCATTGACTGCACCGATTCTATTTTTTTTGGCGTTGAGCTTCATAGCCTTAGGCCCTTGTCTCATCGTAATGGCCTTCCACTTGGACGACTACGGATGGGCTTACGCAGTCGGACATTCGATGTATCCGACGATAAAATCTGGGGCTATAATAATATTCGACAAAACTCCAGATCAGATAAAGTTAGGAGATATAATCGTCTACAAGTATTGGATCCCTCCTCAATACATAGCCTACTATCCTCCGCAGTATCTGTGTAAGTGGATTCTGATAGGACACAGAGTAGTGGCAATAACGGACAGAGGATACTATGTTCTTGGTGACAACAACACGATGGTAGATCCTTGGATAGTTCCGAAGAAAGATGTTGTTGGAAAAGTCGTATGGATAATAAACGACGAACCATTCAAGTCGATAGCGCTGTTCTGGTTCAATATATTGGGCTATAAGGAAGGTGTTTAATAAGGGGTGATTTCATGAAGTTAAAGATTGTTTTAGCGTTGTTGTTATTATTCTCACTTTGTCATACAGCTGGAGCGGTTAGGGTAGATTGGTATCAGCTTGCTCCGAGCGGATACAAGAAGGTTGACTTCGTAGTCCCATTCGTTAAATACAAAGCAGTTGTTAAAATATATTCCAACGAGGATAGGATGGTCGATGTTCTGATCAAGAACGACGTTCCGTTCTGGTTCGATGAAGTTATAGCAAAGAAGAGAGTGGAGCTTCACAAGGGTTTGAACGTGATAGAGATACCGTTCGTCCTTAAAAGCTGGAGGTCGAGAGGAGTATTCGTGGTCGTAAGCGGAATAATAGATGTGTCTTCGGTTTCAGACAGGATAAAAGAGGGGCTCGAAATACACATAACTGGGTATTACTTCCAAGGATTGTTGCTGCACATCGGTGATAAGGAATACTATCCAGACGATTTCGCTCCGATACCATCAAACTCAAATGTTCTTGTAACAGGAAATCTAATTGGGCCAGACGGAAAACCAGTTCCCGATTTTGAAATAAAAGTGTCGACAGTAACGAATCAAGTATATAAGACGAGAACAACAGAGAGTGGAACATTTACTGTATTTATAAAGACGCCAGATTGGAGGGAATACGGACTGTGCAACAAAAAGGTGATATTCTGTAAAGTGTTCGCCATAGACAATCAGGGAAGGATAGTTACATTCTGGGATTTCAAAGGTATATGCGTATGCATAAGTAAGCCAAAGGCAAAGTTCGTGATAGAGGATATAAGATTCATACCGCAACACCCCGTGGCAAAGAAACCAGTATTGATTATTGCATTCGTTAAGAACATAGGATCTACTACAGCTACTGGAAAAGTAACGATACTCGTAGACAACTACCAATTGACGTCGAAGGAAATAACTCTAAGACCAAACGAAGTAGGAAATGTAACAAAAGAATACATATTTCTATATAATAAAACATACACGATAACCGTCGTAACGGACTACGACATGAAGTCGAAACTGCTATTCGTTGGAACAGGTAGTGGAATAAACTACCCCGAATATCCAGAGAATCCTACTCCAACCCCTACAATTACTCAACCGATATACGAACCTATCGAAAGTCCAGTAAAAAGCATTCAAAAAGTGGTTTCGAATAATCCAGAGGTAGTGTGTTATATGTTAATCGCAGTAATAATATTGTTATTTGCATTTTGGAGGTGTGTGCGTTGATAGGAGCGATTCTACTTACCGCAGTTATTTTAATGGGACATGGAGTGTCGTTCAATGTAAACTACTTCAACGATATGAACAAACCAGTAAAGAGCGTCGTGGTTAGTGGAGTAATAGTAGATTCATGGGGAGAGATTTATACATTCAACAAAGAGATCAAAGTGTATATAAGTCCGTATTCCTACGCCAACATTACTGTGAATACTGGTGTAGTTGTAAAACACGCTGGACCAATCTTAATTAAATACAGCATAATACCAGTAACAATAGAAGGTGAAGGAGCGCCAAAGAGTTTTACTAAGATAATGTGGGTAAGTGTTAGAGGAGACAAATCAATTCTGAACGTCTTATACTTCAAGCTTAACGCTAAATTCCACGGAAAGAATTACGCTCAACCTCCACCAATTACAAAATATGGTGATTACTTAGTAGCTGTGGTTACTGTAACTAAACCAAAAACATACGAGTTTAGGCCATGCTATGTAGTAGCAACATTAGATGGGAAAGTTGTGGACAGAGAATACTTCTGTGGATATATGGTTGCCTTTCTAACCATAAAACCGAGTAAAGATAAGTTCGACGGAGGGTTGCATACAATAACGATATTCGTCGAAGACGATCCTAAGGCAAAGGCAACGTTCAAGGTTAGAATCGGACAACCTAAGATAAATATAGAAATAAACGATATTAGTGGATATTTTATAGCATCCACTGGCTTACTTATTGCTGGTCTTGCTCTCAACAGATATCTTAGAGCTTAATATTTTTTCATCGAATATCTTTTTGATCTCTTCATCCCCGTAGCACTTCACTATTTCGTAATCTATCACATACTTCTTTACTCCGTATTTAGTTCCAACGCTTAAGAATATCTGTTTTGAGTGTTTCATGCATAACTTTACCGCCTTCTTCTTCCTTAGCTCTTCGAGACCACCAATGTCTTTAATCGTAAAAACGATTTTACTACCTTCTACCTTACCATTTTGTATGGCTTTGATAATGATCTCTTTTATAACCTCTTTGTAGTATGGATTACGAATCTTTCTCATGCTGACCTCCTCCATCATTATTATCTTCCAATAAGGTATTTAACTTTCTCTAAATTAATCGGTATTATGAGGAGGGTTCTGATAGCTCTGATAATTTTAGTGGCGATATCGTGCGTCGTAAACGCCTACTTAGTGGATCAAGTAGCAATTTCGGAGGGAGATATTGTTAAGATAGTCCAGAAGGTGAACAACACCACGACGACGTTCAAGGTATACGTGGACTCGATAGACGACAACGGACTGCTACACCTAAGAATTACCAAAAACGACGAATATATGTCGTCACCAATATTAGGATACGGTGACAGCTGTAAGTTCGGAAAGATAAAGCTGAAATACGTTGAGATATCGGGCATACCGTTTCTCAAAGTATATTGCGAAGAAGGGGTTAAGTGCAACATTACTAAGATTTCGAGCAACGAGGAAGTAACGAAAGAGGTGAAAAAAGTCAATGTTACAGTTATACCATATCCGCTGATACCTAACAAGAAGTTCATAGTGATGGTAGACGGTATAAACAGAGGAAAGATAATAATGGTCGATCCGAACGGATGGGTTTTCTCAAGGGGATTCTCCCAAGGGGATATAATAATGGGTGAACTCCCGCAGAATGTCGGAGGAAATGTGGTGATAAGAGTTTTGGATTCACACGGCAGAGTCGTCGACACGAAAGTGATACCAGTCAAGCTGAACTACTACGAGGAGATATCTGCGACAATCGTTCCGAACAAGCCGATGGCTGGAGGAGGGATGGTAGTGATGCTCTCGAAACCGATAAGTGGTTCAGCAATACTGATAGACTCCTTCACTGGTCTATCGAACACGACTTCGGTGAGCAATGGAATAGCGATATTCAGAATTCCATCGGAGTTCGTCGGCCCATTGATACTTAGGGTAATGGACAGCAGTGGAAGAACGGTTTATCAGTCCATAATAGAGCTTGCCAAGGGCAGGATATCTACTGAGAAGAGCTTGAGAATCACAGTCAGTCCGACAACAATAAACGCTGGTCAGAAGGTGACGGTAAGAGTTAAAATGAATGGTAAGCCGTGCGACGCCACCGTTTACGTCGTCGACGACTTGGGAGATATCGTAAATACCGTTTCCACCGTAAACGGAGTTGCTACCTTCAGCATAAACGAAGAAGGAGTTTACAGGATATACGCGAAGAAGGGATCGATTAAGTCTAATGAAGTCACAGTAAAAGTTAATCCGAAACCTCTGACTATTATAGTCCAAACCCCGAATCCGAGGCCGAACAAACCAGTTACAGTAAAGATAACTAAGGGTGCATACTACACAATAGCAGGACCTGGGCTTACTACTCCAATAGAGGGAACTTCGGGCGGAATAGTTACATTCACACCTCCGAAGGCTGGAACCTACACGATATCCGCTACCCTAAACGGTCAAGAGAAGAGCGTAACAGTTAATGTCGTCGAAACATATACGATAAAAGCTTACACCAAAGAAGGTTTGTTGGGGGCATCGATAATCGCGGATGTTATCGATTCTTCGAACGGAAATCCAGCTTCTGGATTTCTAACGGTTAGGTATCCAGATGGACACACTTATAGGTTCGAGCTAGTCGACGGCGAAGCTGTAATACCAGTGACGGAGACTGGAAATTACGTTCTGATGTTCAAGGGAAGTAGCAGTAGTATTTACGTTAAAAGCAACCAATCAATACTTCCGATAATTGCGTTATTGGTATTGGTAGCAGTTTCTGGATACATAGTAGTGACGAACAGGTTCGGGGTTAGAGACAAAATTACGACGGTTATAAAAAATAGGAGTAAGACAGACATTCTAAAATAAGGAGGTGATTCAATGGACGACGCAGTAAACAGAGCTCAACAGATTTTCAAATTTTTGAGCGATCTGAAGAAGAAAGACATGGCTTTGCTACTTAGAACTAATTGGACTGTTGGAGGAGTGGTGATAGATAGAGAAAAGAAGGAAACGATATACGGAGACAGAACGATGCTTAAGATAGTTAAGCCCGACGGCAAAGTAGCATATGAATACGCAGACAGACTCGTTGGCGGAACGATAGAAGATTGTATCTTCAGATTCAAGGACGCTCCGATAATACTAACGGAGAGGAAAGTTCCAACGACGATGGACGATCTGAAATACTTTAATCCTATAATGACTGGGAACGAAGCGAGGATGTTTCAAGAATTGATTAACGACATAAACATTAAGCACGAAATAATCCACCACTTGAGCTTCATGATAAAGAGTCTCAGAACTAAGATGAAAGTTCTCGAATCTAAGGCAGACTCGTTGGGAGATGAGAATCGATATCTGAAGGACGAGATAGAACTTCTTAGAAAGGAGAACATTGAGCTTAAGAGAGCGCTTTCGAACATAAGGAAGGTTGCGGAGATGGCGATAAAAGAGAACATGGCTAAAGATAGGGCGATAGAGAAGATACTGAACACTCTTAACGAGATGTCGACCAAGGTCGTCATGACTCCCACCGAAGCGGTTGATAAGCTGGTTGATGATTACGTCAAGCAGTTCAGCAAGATGGAGGCGATAGTTTCGAGAGACGGGAAGTTCGAAGGAGTTATGGAAAGGCTTGCGAAGCTTGAGAGCGAGTTTAACGAGATTAAGAACAGTCTGAACATGATATTGACGAAGGTCGAAAATGTCGGTAAGCAGTCTGGTTCGGGATCTGATTAAAGCCGTTGAAGATTGCGACTGGTTTTCTGTTGATAGATTAGTAGACGCCATCAAGGCGGAGATATCCGTCTTCATGCTCGAAAACTACGGAGAGAACGACGGTGCGATAGCTACATACTTGAATCTGCTAAAGCACACCGTCAGAAAGAGGTGCAACGACACATCGAAGAAGGTTGTATGCGAGATGTGGATTAAGGAGATCGTAAATAGCTTGGGAGAATACGGGTTGTTCGGGTTCAACGTGAACGGCAATCCAAAGAAGGCTTTGAAGCAGATAGCTAAGAGGTTAAGCGATTTATCATACGAATTCGCTCCCTCTCCAGAATTCAGAACGAGCGATAAGATAAAAGAGGAGAGCAAGGTTGCGAGGGAGCTCGACGACGTTCTCGACTCTCTTACCGAGATACTTATGAACTCTAAGGTTGAGAACAAAACAATCGTTCAGCTTTTCAAGGTAATAAGAGATAGGGTGGCGGAAGCCAAGTCGTTGCTTAGAGAATACATGGCAAATCCGAGGGAAGTGAAGAATAAGCAAGCTTTCATAGGAATAGTTATGGAAATATCGTCGTTGCTTAGGGACTGCGTCAAGCTGATGGAAGATTACGACGAGATCTTAGTCGAAATGCTTTCGAAGCAGTTGGGAGTTCAGCTTGTGACGGATGTAACCGAAGTAGTTTCAAAGGAAGAAAAAGAAGAGAGCAAAGAATATTCAACATTAGCAGATCTGCTGTCGCTGGAGAAGCTTCCAGATTGGGTCGATGACGAGTGGAAGGAACTTCTTACCCATCCGATAGTAGTTCTGATAATGGGTCACACAGGACAAGGAAAGTCTGCGTTACTGTATTCGATTGCGGAAGTGATGCACATCATGTATGGTTTAGACGTTTACTTCATCTGGCCAGATCCGAACAGACCAGTAAGTTCTACGATTAGAAGAGCGCTTCCGAAGTGGATCAAGATAATCGAGCCTAAAGGCGACAATGTTTCAGCCGTGCTGGATGAGGTTCCGAACAATGCGATAGTGATAATCGATGAAGCCTTCATAGCCTTCGGAGCGAGGACGAGCATGAAAGATCCTCTTAGGCCTTTGCTTCAGAAAGCTATCGAGCTTAAGAGACACAAGAACATATCTCTCCTGTTCGTATCCCAGAGGGCGAGGAACATAGATGTTTCCGTTTTGAACGGCCTTGACTTGCTTATGATAAAGAGACCTCAGGAGATGCAAGTTAGAACTGATAGGTCGGAAGTTAGAGAGTATCTGCAGGAGGCTTTGGCGAAGTTCAAAGCTCTTCCAACGACCGATCCGAGACCATTCGTTTACGTGGTCGATCTGAGGACTGGGAAGAAAGTAATGAAGAAGTTTGGATTGGCATCGTTCTGGAGTGAAGAAATATCGCACATGTTCGCCTAAGAGGTGGTTTTATGTTGAGGATGTATTACTTCTACTCGGTGACATGCCCTTGGTGCACGAGGTTGATCCACTTCATAGACGTTCTGAGTGAGAGGTTCGACGTGGTTAGGATAAACATAGATACGAATTCGCCAAGCTGGTTTCTCGATATGAACGCTCTTTTCAACTACGTTATCTTCGGTAAGGTTAAGTATTCGGCTCCTCTTCTCGTTATAGAATACGTTAAAGATGGTGTTAGGAGATACCTATACATTGCGATTCACGAGGAGAAGGGGGAGATGGACGATATTGAGAGGGATGTGTTGAGGTTCATCGTATCAACTCTTAAGGCTTTGAGTTCGATTGGAGTAGACGTTGATGGGTTGCTCAAAGACGATGTTGTTAAAGAGTATTTTAGGAAGATTGGTTAAAATAGTTGATATGGAGGGTTTCGATGTAGTTTTTGATTTAAGCAACATTTAAATACAACAAGGAGTATCAAGTAATCCCAAGAACTATCCTAATTGCGAGTATTGAAATAACAATTTGTATTCTTTCTTCGTTTGTAATTTTAAACGAATTAATTAAAAATGTTCTAACCCAATAACCTTTTTATCTTTTCTCGCTAATTATCATATATGAGCGACGAAGAGTTTGAGATAGTAAGATGTGAGAGGAGAGATGACGGCAAATACCTATGCGAATACGAAGGAGAGAAGTTCGAGGTTGATGTTGATAGCAGAGACGAAATCGAACTAAAAATCCATAAAGATCTGCTAAAGGACTACGACGTTAAGACCATCGTAAAGATGATGCTAACTCCCGCCAATAGGAGTGATTGACTATGTTCGAATACAAGCTCAAGCCCAAGGAAGGTTATCACATAGCGAGCATGGTAATCGAAGGGGCGAACATAGACAACTCGGTCATAGCGGTGGTTGACAGCAGAACTGGTATTGAAGTTGCCGAAATCCCAGTAACGGAAACCACTCTCAACTTATTGAACCCAGAACTTCCGAACGTTAAGTTCGAACTTCTACACTCGGATGGTGTAATAAGAGAGATGCCGATATCATGGAAAGAGGATGTGCTGTATGGAGGTAGCAACCCGTTCGACCAGATCATAGTCAAAATCGTCAAGGAGAGCGGTAAGATAACCGAGGATGAAGTAATAACCAAGATTATCAAAGACTACGCTTTATGCGAGGACACCAAGGAGAATCGGGAAAAGCTCAGAGAGAGGATTAAATGGTTGAGGGATAACGGCTACCTCAATCTGAAGTTCGGCTACCTTGAGCTTGGAGTGGCGAAGCTCCCGAGGAATGAAATCCGTATTCCGTTGGAAGTTGGCTACAATCCTATTATAAAGAGGATGTTCGAAATCGTTGAAGCTTACGGTAGCGTCGAGATTCGAAAGCTCGAATTATACATGGTTTACGAGCTTAAGTGGTGCACTTCCGATGAATTCAAGCAATACTTAGATCTGATGTTGCGGAAGGGATGGTTGAGAAAGGTTAACGACTTCGAAGTTACGACAGATAAGCCGATCGAACCTTATCGTTGAATGTTAGATTCCCTTGCGAGGACTGCTTAACACCCGACATTAGGTGAATCTCAGCGAGTCTTTCTTAGCGATATTTTGTAAGGGAGTCTTAAAAATATGATAACCTATTTAAAAGTCGATAACAAAATTCGATTATGAAGGTTGCGATAGTCGAGCATACCATTCCAATAGATTTGCCGAAGGATGTTTGCGAGTCGAAAGGGTATATATACGACGATGAGCAGAAGGTATGTATTATGAAGGTTAGAGTGGATTTGAAAAAGAATAGGGCAGAGGTGTTGAAGAGGAGGTGGTTCTGATGTTGGGTAAGAGGGTTGCGAACGTGAACGGTGAGAAGATCGTAATGGCTCCGAACACACCAAAGGAAGTATGCGACAAGATGAAGGGAAAGTATGTAGAGTTCGAAATCAACGGGAAGAAAGTTCCACTATGCGTTTACAAAGCATCTGAGAAGGGCGATTCCGTTCACTATGAACCGCTTGACTTCGAGCTTGACGATACATTTATAAGAGGTAAGTTAATGCAGATTTTGAAGAACGAGGAGGGTTGAAGATGTCTGAGGTTGCGGTTGTCATTATGGATCCAGATAAGATAGAAGAGATAAGAAGAATACTTACTACTAAAGGTTGCGTGATAGAATGCATAGGTTCTTTTATTCCAAATAAAGAATTCAAGAAGTTTAGTATGACAATAATCGGAGCAAAGTGTAAATCAGAAGAGGTATCAAACGAAGTGCTGAAAGAGTTGAAAAAAATATACTCAGATTAATTTTTTCACAGAATATTCTTATGTAGGGTGGTTGATAGCAATGGCAGAAGTAAGAATTAACATCCTCGAACCAGATAAATTAAAAGAAATTAGAAACCTACTTAAAGCTAAAGGATGCTCGATTAAAAAAGTCCGAGCATATACATCTACCATCATAGGCGATGTGGTAGGAGTGGTAACGATAGATGCCGAATGTAGAGACGAAGAGATTAGCGACATTCTAAAAGAGTTGTCAAAAATTTTAGATTGATGTTTTATATTTTTCTAACCAAACGATAACCGCATTTAGGACAAGTCTTAATTCTACATGGAACTCCAGCTTCTACTTCCTCGGAATATCCGCAGTTTGGACAGTAGCAGATCTTAGGTGCGCAACCGAACCTCCTACCTCTGCCCCTCGGCATAATACATCATAAAACTCAAATGTTAAAAACCTTCTCAAAACCTATTTATTAATAGCAGAACGATAAACGACTATGTTCGAGCTTAAAATCGACAGAATAAGCGATGTGGTGATAATACCGTTCTACGAATGCTACCCAGCCTCGTGTAGATTCTGCACGATAAAGCAGAAACCCATTGGTAAGATCGGATTTCTTAGCACCCCAATAGAATCCTTCAGACAGCACATCGAACCGTCATACGTTGAGAGAGTGGGGGAGTGGAATGCTGACAACTACATCATCTTGGGCGGAGAACCAACTCTGTCGGCACACCTGATCGATGGAGTAATAGATCCGATAAGGGAGAGGTCAAACGGCAAGATAATCCTCTACACCAACGCTTTCCTTTTAGGAAGATACATGATGAGAAAAGGATTTGACGAGAGAGTTAAATCCCTCGTCTATTCGATCGATAGGCTCGTGGTATCTATTGAAGGATCGAAACCATACAACGACTACGTAAGGGGAAAGGGGATGTATGATTTGGCGATGTTCGTAATAGAGAAGATGAAGGATTACCTCGATGTCGTCGTTAGAATAGGATTCTCAAGATACAATCTGAAATACGTCGTCGAAGCCCTTGAGCAGATAGATGTTCCAGCCCTTCTATTTCCGAGGCTTGATTCCGTGATTAGTGAGGAAGACGCGTTTAACCTTTACCACTACGTTGCGGGTAGCGAGAACAGATGGATCCTACTACCATCTTTCACAAACTTCATGGAGGAGTTCAGCGGTCGCGGAGAGGGAAAGCCGTGTCCAGCTGGACACATGAAGCTGAACGTCCTTCCGAACGGCGAAGTAACTCCGTGTCAGTGGATAGATCACCCCATAGCAACCCTCGACATGGACGACGACGAGATAGAAGAATACGCTAATAAATGGGTTAGAAGAGCTTTCATGTGTCCAGAGGAGTGCTCGAACTGCAAGTATAAGAACATATGCTTGGGAGGTTGCAGGGTAGCGAGAGATTACAGGTGGTGTCCTTTGAGGTTTAGCGCTCCGATGGAAGGAAGAGTTATGATAGAAGGATTCACCAAAGAGGTTAAGAAGACTAAGGTCAAGGCAGTTGTTAAAAAATTGGAAGGAGTGGTTGTTCACGGTTGCTCCGCTGGTTGCTGAAGCTTCCTTATAGCCTCCAATACGTGATCCACGTTTTCGGCGTGTTCGTCTATCCATTTCCTTATCCTATCTGGTATCTCGTGCTTGAGCTTTCCGAATCCGTAAACATACATGCAGTAGTCCATGAAGATTGGAATGTCCGCTATGCTTTTAACCACACCCTCTTCGTGAGCTTCGTGCAGAAGATGAGCACAGTGTCTTATTGCCAATGTCTGAGCCATGTGCTTGTCCTCCACGACCTTAGCCTTCATCGCCTCCTCTACTGAGTGGAAGATTTTCTGACCGACGGCGTTCTCTATTATTATCGTCTGGCACTTTTCTATTTGATCCTTGCTTAGCATCCCTATTACTCCTTTGGAGAAAAGAGCCAAGAAACCGTCTATCTTATACCCATGGCAGACTTTAAAAGCCATGGTCGGATTAACTACCACACCCATAATAGAACTAATTAAGAAAACTATATATAAACCTAACCTACTCCGAAATTTATATATACTATCAAGAATAGTTTTTTAAAGAGGTGGTAGTATGTCAAGCAGAGTTGAGAGAAAACCAGTATTTAAGTTGGATGATGTGTTTCCAATATTAGGTATAGCCAGAGGATATGCAGAAGGTAAGAAGAGGCCAACTGTTCAGATTTTCAGAGTGAGGGATGCAACTGGAAGAGATGTAGAAATATTTGCAAAGAGGGATGCACTTGGAAGAGCGACTGTGCAGATAAGAGATCCTAATGTTACAAGGAGAAGCCCAAAGGTTGTTGCAAAAGATGTAGCATTTAAGGCTTGTATGGTCGCTCTAGATGAAATAGTAAAGAGCAAAGCAGAAGGTGGAAGTGGATCTGGTCTTGACTATGAAACTCTTGCAGAGATAAGAGGAAAGTGTATGAAAGAAATATACAACAAGAATAAGAATAACCTGCTATCGGATGTAGAAGATAGAATGAAGAGAGAAGATTGGAAATCAATAATTAATAGCCTATCCGAATTATACAAGGGAGAGGCAAAGAGCATATTAGAATCACTTATTAATGAGGCTGGTGGTAAAATAACTACTTAAATTTATATGTCTTCTAATTTTTCTTTTTTTATACAGTATATTTTTCCGAATTCACTCAAAGCGTAAATGTATTCGTCCTGAGCTATGTTAAGTGTATAATCTTTCTTACGAATTTCAACGACACAACCCTTTGCTACTAAGTTATTTTTATTCTCCCTATTCCTCAACCAATACCATATAGCGTTCCACTCCAATCCAGTCTTAGCCTGAAGTTCTCTGATACTTAAGGGCTTATCGGATTCGGCCAGAGCCTTCAGAATAGCTTCGTAACCGTTAACATCCTTACGTCTCGGCATAGTAATATATATGTCCGAATAAACAAAAAGATTTTGTCAGATAATTTTGCCATCGACCTTTATTCTAACCAAGTCAATGGCTGGAACTTTTAACTCCTCTGGGATCGACCTATCAACGTAAATCTTCCACCTGAGCCACCTCAAACCCTTCTCCGATATTCGGTAATATATCTCCGTCTTACTGATCTTCCTCTTATTAACGAACCCGTAGTATCTGCACAACTGCGCCAGAACGTTGTGAACGATTCTGTCGTAAACACCCTTAACATCTTCGATAAATTCTATAATGTCTTTATAATAAACCCAAGAGAGGTGTTCTTCTGGTGAATACCTGCTCGCAAGGTAGAGCAAAATAACTGTTTTAGTTGGGAGGTTAGCCAACTTCTCTCTTATCTCAGAACAAACCATCATATTAAGTAAATTCTCAATGAAATTTATTAACCTTATCATAGATTCATAAATTACACGAATCGAGGTTAAACCGAGATCAAACCGAGGATTGAAGCGGAATCGACAGAAAAAAAGAAAGAGAATCAATTTTTCCTCGCTATCTCCGAATTCTACGATTCATGAGATATACTAACGGATTCGCTCTCAATCTCGACAATACGTATATACCTGTATCTTTAACGAGCAATACTAATTCATTAAAAGACATTAGCTGAATCTTCGTATTTGCTTGAGTTGATAATCTAAACATCTTGGCGAGCGTGACGGCTGTTTCCAAGTCTGGGACGACTATACCTGTGTGTTGCCAGAACCCTCTTACTCCCCTAACCTCGTATAAGTTAAGAGTTTCTGGAACAATATCGTCGTCGTGGATTGAGAATACGTGCTTTGGATGACATAGATATAGTCCTTCCTCAAGCTCGATTGCACTATCTGCACCTTCCAAGTTCTTTAGAAGTTCGTCGAACTCTCCTCTGACCTCCGCAACCGCAAACTCTTCTTCCACAATAGGATCGTCTATCTCATCATAACCTTCGAATGAGTAATCTACGTCATCTTTGTCTGATTCTTCCGATAGATCCGAGAAATCTCTACGATCCATTTTAACTTCAGACTCTAAATCCTTAGATTCTTGCTCCAACTTATCAAACTCTACCGATTCACATTCATCAACTATTGATTCGTCCTCTTTATCCTCTTCTTTTGAATTATCATACGATTCTCTACTCTCTTGGTCGAGTAGTTCTTCAAGATCGGAATATTCATCAACTTCTTTCTCAAGAAGCTCATCTAAAGGATCTTTTTCCTCCTCAATAAGTTCGTCGAGGTCTATTTCTTCCTTGGATTCGTTTTCCTCTCTTTCACCTTTACTCTTAAGAACTTTCTCAAGCCTCTTCCTAACGCTCGAAGGATCGATTCTGAATTCTTCAGCCATAATAATTGTTCTGCTCGAACAGATAAATAGATTCCGACTGCACATTTGCAGTCTTTAATATTTACAACACGCAATATTATATAACGACAAACTTAACAAAATTACTAATCTTTTGCCTACCAGAAAGTTAGCATACTAAAACCCTATACATTAGAAATTAATATACGAAAAATTAATATGCCAAGAAGTAGTGTAATCTGCATGGTCAACGGATACGTAAGTGTATCTCTACATATAAATACATATACTAAACTAAAAGATTTTGCAAGTAGGAGAAATCTGTCGATGTCCAAAGCGGTAGAGGTTCTTTTGGAGTGCTACGAAAAATACGAAATGTTGGACAAGCTTAAGGAAGAGATAATCGAACACATAGACAGAAAACTCGAAGAAATAGCTGGAAAGATATCAACGGCTAAGAAGAAGACTATGTTCGAAATTATAAGAGAAGCATTTTTAGGACTTAGAGAACCAGTAACCGTCAAAAACATAACGGTTAGCAAAGCTCAGATATTAGTTAAGACGAACGGACTGCCTATAAACATTGATAGGTTCGACGCGAGGGCTTTCGAAGAGGTAGATG
>Ga0256840_1001375_pt1 | contig 23121 bp, 19 predicted proteins | sample 355202metaG_FD_185969 | JGI IMG/M metagenome (GOLD analysis project Ga0256840, IMG submission 185969) | Hydrothermal vent microbial communities from Mid Atlantic Ridge, Atlantic Ocean - 355-202 | ecosystem: Environmental > Aquatic > Marine > Hydrothermal vents | place: Atlantic Ocean: Mid...
ACGCAGCCGCGTAGGATGCCGGTGAACAAAGTGAACCGCATCAATTAATGCAATATCAATTGCAACGCTCACCCACCGCAAACAAACCATCCGGTGCTCCCGCCCAATCTGAAGGGCAGATCCCTTGCTTAACGTATGTGTGAAAACTCGAATAGGGCCATTGGTTAACCCGATCAACCCAACCATGTTTCACTGGATTCCAATGGATATAATCGACATGCCGTCGAAAATCCAGATCATCACGAATCAGATGCTCCCAGTAACGTCGTTGCCAGATTCCCCGCTCGCCCCTTTTGATTCGACTTTCAGAGCAATTTTCACCGGGCTCGATTCGGCGCGAAAAACCGGCTTTGATCAGCGCCCACCGGGTTTTATAGTTGGCGTCATCGTGCGGCAAGGTCCAGATGCAATGCAAATGTTCCGGCAACACCACCATGGCGTCGATCGTAAACGGATGATCTTTCTTTACCTTGCGAACAACCTGGCGCAATAAATCGATATTTTCCACCAGCATGTGGTTGCCTTGGCGCTGGGCGCAATTGACGGTAAAAAAATAGGTAGCACCAGCAATTTTTGCTCTACGGTAGTTTGTCATTTATGCCCCCCTCCGATTACAAGATACGGTTCGTTCCTCCCCGACATCCTACACACCCAATAATTACGCAACACCGTAGGATGCCGGTGAACGGAGTGAACCGCATCGGTTGGTGGGGATTTGGTTTGAGTTTGATGCGGTTCGCAAGCTCACCGCATCCTACATGCTAGCCGCTCATGCAGTGGCCTCCATGCCGGGATTTGGTTTGTTCAGGCTGCCAGTTGCGGACGTCGATTTTGCCGGTGACGGCGGCGGAGATGAGGGCGGTGCGGCGTTCTTTAAGTAGGTTAATTTGTTTCTGTGCAATATCTATGATCTGATCATATTTTGAATTCACACGGTCGATATGCTCCAGAATTTGATCAATTTCTGTGTTCGTTGGAACAGGGGCACTTATACCCTTGAATTCATCCCAATAAAGTCGAAGTCTGAAGTCTGTGATTCCTCGCGAGAATCTCTTTAACTCGGTGATAGCGTTTGAAGTTCGCAGAACTAGTTCAAAATACGAAGAATTGCATTTTGTTTTTGGCTTGCAAACAACGTAAGCCGGACTGATCAAACCACTAACCTTTGCTGCGCCAAATCCCCCCTGCCAAGCCCTCATCATATTATAGGCAAGGTCATTTGCATCAACTACTTTGTAAAGGGAACGATCTTCGCTTCTGGAAACCTTCCTGTCCATCTCCTCTTCATTCAGTTCCTTATCCGATATCCCATGATGAATGGACACTCTCAGCAATGGATACTCAAGTTCTGTTTCGCTTTCAGCTCTTGCGCTACTCTCCGAGAACAATGTTCCGATACGCCGTACATCCCAATGCTCCGGCACCTCCCCCAACCACTCAACACCGGAATCTTTCATCGGCGCATCGGGGTTCAGCCCTTTGGTGACGGCATGGCTGATGACCGCCTGACGCTTTTCTTTCAGCAGTTTGATCAGTTGTTGTTGCTTGGCGATCAGGGTGTCGATTTTGGCGGTTTCGTGGTCGAGGAAGTTGGCGATTTGAATTTGTTCTTCAAAGCTCGGCACGGGGGAATAAATCGCAACTAAGTCGGATGCATTTATCGCGGGGTAGCTAATACCGACAGAACGAGCCACCACTTCCTCAATAAACCCTTTTGCCCTTAGAGCGTAAGCAGCATATCTTTTGTGTAGGTTTTCCTTTGGTCGTATTACAGCGAACCCAGTAGACACAACAAGGTTGCTTGGTGGGCATACAATTGGAGCAATCGCCTCAAGGTACGTTCGTACCGTAGAGACAATAACATCTCCATCTCGGACAATTCGTCTGGCACGTGATGGAGCCTTGCGAAATGACATTTGCTCAATTTTCGTTATCCCATCACTTGCAGATACACTCCCTATGTCGACGTACTCAATTTGAGTCTCATCATCCAAGCTTTCAGGCAAAACTTCATCATTGTATGTACATTGAAATTTAAGTGGAGCTGCTAACCAATGAGAAGGAATCTCTCCAAGCCACTCAGCTTCAGATTCTTTGTACTCAGGGTACGCTTGATATTTCACGCCTGCCCCCCAATCCGAGGTTCCCGCTCCCGCCAATCTTCCGGAAACCCCATTGCACTTGAATCTGATGCGGTTCGTACCTCACCACATCCTACGAGACCCATGAGGGGGGCAATTAAACTACCGCCACAAAAAAATAAACCCTCCGGTTTGAGCATCACAACGGCGAACCATCGGAGAGGCTTGGAGGGTGTTTTGGGGACGAATATACCGCTGAAGGCAAAAGAGTTCAAGAATATCTGCACCAATCTTGTAGACATCATGAATGCACCTCGCGTAGCAGCAACGAGTCCGTAGGATGTGGTGAGCAAAGCGAACCGCATCAATCCCCAAACCATCACGAATGCACCTCCCGCAGCAGCTCCATAATCTCCCCGCTCACCTGATCCAGCTCCCGATCAATCTCCTCCAACGAACGCGGCGGCGTGTAGACGTAAAAATGCCGATTGAAAGGAATCTCGTAACCGACAATTCCCAGTTCGCCATCCTTCTCATCCCGCTTGCAGCTGTCAATCCAGGCATCCGGGACATGGGGAGCGACCTCTTTTTTGAAATACTCCTCTACGGTCTCGTTCACGCTGCGGGACGGATCGAGAGGGATATTCTCGTTGTCGCGCAGGTCGCCATCAGTCTGAAACTCGATCGTTTTTCCAGTGACATCAAACAATCCGTAGAGCGGGTCAGCCTTTTTATTGTGAACCTTCTTAACCACCCGCTCAGCTTCGGGGTTCTTCCAACTCACAGCATTCAGAAATTGCTTCTTCTCGCGGGTATCCAGCGTCACACCAGAAGCCCTAAGAGCTTTCTTCAACTGCACTTCAAACAGGTTGAAGTCATCGCACTGGCCATCGACAATCGCACCAGCACCCATCTGTTGCGACAGGGCGGTTTGCAGTTTCAATCCATTCTCCAACAAGCGCTTCTGCTCCCGCCAGAGTTTGCTGCCGAGCAGGTCTTTGATCTGCTTCTCTTTCAGATCCTTGAAGTTGGCTTTGATATGAGTACGTACTTCAGTTTCAACAGCGGCAAGATCACCATAGTCGGCATCGGTCCAGCTCTGCCCGTATTCGGCATAGGCCCACTTCATCACCGCAGTGAACGGTTTGGGAGCAAAGCGCAGCACTGCCAGCCTTTCACTGGTGAATTGCACCGAGAGCCGCAAGGGACGCTCAACGGTGATGCGTCGGTAGCCGAAGTCGGTGGTGTTGAAGATCTTGCTGGCAAAGGTCTTGGGTTCGGGTGCTTTTGGGTTGGCAGCTTGACGGCCCCGGTTACTCTTGGGGATCGATGCGGTTCGTTCCTTACCACATCCTACGTCGAGGGTTAGAGTCTCAATCTGCTCGAACTGGCCAAAAGCGCGGGTGATGGTGGCGATATCCTCTTCGCCCATCACATGCCGCTTGGAACCGAGCGACTTGCGCATCTTGCCGCACAGGTTGACGCCGTTGATCAGCTGCACCTTGCCTTTGCGCTCGACATCCTTCTTGTTGGAAAGAATCCAGACATAGGTGGCGATGCCGGTGTTGTAGAACATGTCGGTCGGCAGGGCGACAATCGCCTCCAGAAGGTCGGCTTCGAGGATGTAACGACGGATCTCGCTTTCGCCACTGCCTGCACCACCGGTAAAGAGCGGTGAGCCGTTGAGGATAATGCCGATCCTGCCTCCCCCGGATTTCCCATCTCTCATTTTGCTAATGAGGTGCATCAGAAAGAGCAGCGACCCATCCGAAACCCGCGGCAGACCGGGACCGAAACGGCCAGCGAAACCCTTGAGGGTATGCTCGTCCTTGATATCCTTCTCAACCTTCTTCCAGTCGACCCCAAAAGGCGGATTGGAGAGCATGTAGTCGAATCTGTCGGCGTAGAGCTGATCGTTACTGAGGGTGTTGCCGAGCTTGATGCGGCTGACATCCTGCCCCTTGATCAACATGTCAGCTTTACAGATAGCGTAGGACTCAGGGTTGAGTTCCTGACCGAAGGCACGCATCACCGCATTGGGATTAAGTTCGTGAACGTATTCCATGCCACTCGAAAGAAAACCGCCGGTTCCCGCCGTAGGGTCGTAGATGGTGCGGATGATCCCCTGCTGGGTCAGCGCCTCGTCGTCCTCCATAAAGACCAGCGAAGTGGTCAGGCGCACAATGTCTCGTGGGGTAAAGTGCTCCCCGGCCGTCTCGTTGGAACTCTCTGCAAAGCGCCGGATCAGCTCCTCGAAGACCAAGCCCATCTCGTAGTTGGAGATTTTTTCAGGACTGAGATCGGTGTTGGCGAACTTCTGCACCACCTTGTAGAGCAAGTTGGCGTCACTGAGTTGACCGATGAATTCGCTGAACTTGAAATATTCGAAGATCTCACGGGCATCTCTGGAGAAGGCCTGGATATAGCTTTCCAGGTTGTCCTTTATATCGGCCTCACCCAGTCTGGAGAGATCCATCGGTGAGGTATTGAAAAACTTCGCCTCGGTGGCCCGCAGCACCATCTTCTCCGCTGCCTCTTCCGGCAGCGCCATCTTGTGGACCTCGGTATGCTTGGCCAGCACCGCAGCCTTGTCTTTTTCGAGCACGCATTCAAGACGACGCAGCAGGGTAAAGGGAAGAATGATTCGGCCGTACTGGCTCTGTTTGAAATCGCCACGCAGCAGGTCGGCAACCGACCAGATGAAGGCGGCGGTTGAGGAGAAGTTGGGTGTCATAATGTTATTGCCTTGTTCGACATGAGCGAAGCGTGAGAGTGAACAAAAGAAGTGCCCCCTGTATCAATTCATCAAAAACGGCAACCGGAAAAGATCCAGTCAATGTCAGACAGACTAGCAAATTTCCAATAATTCCAGAAGGAAAAAGACCCATTGGCCGTAAGCTGGTACTGTGACCAGTGAAGGGGAAAGCAGCCGAATCACTGTCTGCTTTCCCCAAAGAACAGAACAACTTTTATTGGTTGCAGTTTTTCCAGACAAATAATTCGTTATTTCCAGACAAGTCTTTCCGGTTTTCCAGAAAAAACCTCACTCTGGCGGCTCTGAACTCCGACCGCGCCGGATCTCATAAGCCATGGAGCGAATGCGCCGACCTGCTTCGGGGTCGCCGTTGCTTTAAAGAAATGCTCCACCAGACTGATGACATCGATGACTCGCAATTTACGCACATCCTACCCAGACCCCCAAAATCTATCCCTGAATTTTCTGCATTTCAGCGAACAACAGTGAACTCCATAGAATCCTAAAAAGACAAAAGCCCTCGACATTAGAGGGCTTATTGTACTTCATAACATATTCAAGTATTTTCAAATGGTACCCGAGACGAGAATCGAACTCGTACAGGATTGCTCCCGAGGGATTTTAAGTCCCTTGCGTCTACCAGTTCCGCCACCCGGGCACGAGAGTGCTATATTAGTGATTCCTGCTCTACTGTCAACTTTAAATTACAAGAACTTGCCAGTTTCCATACAGATTTCTCAGCGATCATCCCCAATACCCAGCTTTCCCAACCGATAACGAATTGAACGAAAATTGATTCCCAATAATTCTGCTGCCTTTTTTCGTACCCCTCCGGATTTTTCCAGCGCCTGAAGAAGAACCGTTCTTTCTAAATCTTCCAACCATTTATCCAGGTCAAAGCCTTCATCAGGAAGATTGCCTATCTCACCGCAATGGTTATGACTTCTTTTTTTGATCTGTTCCGGCAAACATTCGAGGCTCAATTCATCTTTTTCGCCAAGCACCACACAGCGCTCGACCAGATTTTCCAGCTCACGAACATTTCCTGGCCAATCATAATTAAGCAATATTTCTAAAGTCTGTTTTTCAATAGCATATTCATCTTTTCCGGTTAACCGCTTATAGAAATTATTGATTAAAAGCGGGATATCAGCAGTTCTGGCTCGTAACGGAGGAAGCTCGATGGAAACAACGTTTAAACGGTAAAACAGATCTTCACGAAAGGTTCCTTCTTTGATCATGTCAGATAAGTCCTGATTAGTTGCTGCGACTAACCTGATATTCAATGGGATATTATCCGTTCCACCGACCCGGCGGAATTCCCGTTCCTGAAGAACTCGCAGCAACTTAACCTGCATTCCCATTGGCAGTTCACCAATTTCGTCCAAAAACAAGGTACCATTGTCGGCAGATTCAAAAAGTCCTTCTTTTCGTCTATCAGCCCCGGTAAATGCACCTTTTTCATACCCGAACAACTCGCTTTCAAGTAGATTTTCGGGGATAGCTCCGCAGTTGATCGGCACAAATGGATGCTTTTTTCGATCACTGTTCAAATGCAATGCTTTAGCAACCAGCTCTTTCCCGGTGCCACTTTCACCGGTAATCAGGACATTAACCTGACTGGGAGCAACCCGCTCCAGAAGTGCGATCAACTTGGACATAGCGGGGCTGGTCCCTATCAAACTCTGAAAAGAGAACCGTTGACCAAGTTGCTGCTTCAGTTGACGATTTTCCTGCTGCAGGTGTTCCCGCTCGAGAGCATTTTTAATCACCAGGCGAATTTCATCATTTTTAAACGGTTTGGTAATATAATCGTAAGCACCCAACTTCATCGCTGCTACTGCCTCCTCGGTCGAGGAGAAAGCGGTAATCATCATAACCGTAACATCATTATTCTGATCACGTAGTTGGCGTAAGAGTTCGATACCGGTCATCTTGGGCATCTGAATATCGGAAATAATCAAATCGTAGCTATTTTCCTGAATCATAGCGAACGCAGCAACCCCATCGGCAGCCTGCTCAATCTGATATCCTTCACGTTGCAGCAAAATTGCTAACATTTCACGTATGCTGTTTTCATCATCAACAACAAGTATTTTATATTGTTTATTTTGCACTGACATTTAAAATATCCTCTGCGGTAAACTGTAGTGAAAAGCGAGCCCCGCCAGCGCTCCCCCTATCAACGGTGACGGTTCCTCCATGAGACTCAACAACTGAGTAGACTGATGCCAGGCCAAGCCCTGTTCCCCCCTCTTTTGTTGAGAAAAAAGGCTCAAAGATACGCCCCTTGATTTCATCAGAAATTCCCGGGCCACTATCTTCAACAATAATGGCAGGGGTCGCTCTTTTTGCGATGCTAAAAATCAACTGTCCCTGTCCCTGCATCGCCTCATAGGCATTAATGGCCAAATCCCACAGTGCTTGTAATATCAGTCCCTGATCCAAAGTAAGGACAAGCCCACCAGGATAATCCTGAGTGATCTCAATCCTCTCGAAACGCAGATCAGTAGCAAGCATATCCACAAGTTGATCGAGAATAGATGCAACATCTACAGGGTCTTTGACTGGTTGTTTTGGTCTGGCAAAGCCAAGAAAATCGGTCAATAACCCATTGAGCCGATCAGCTTCTCTAACTACAATCCCCATTAAACGGAGATCCTCGGGTTGGACATTTTCAGCTTCCATCAACAATTGTACTGAACCACTGATAGAAGCAAGGGGATTACGAATTTCATGTGCCATCCCGGCAGCTAAACGACCAACAGCAGCAAGGCGATCGGTTCGTTTTAAATCTTCTTCAATTTTTTTCAACAGGGTCAAATCCTGAAAGGTAACCAAAATTCCAAGATCTTCTCCCTGACTTCCTTTCGCCCGGGTTGTGGCATAGCCGAGAACCAATTTTTCACCTGTTTTCCTGTCAAAATAACCTTCGGCACGATTTAATGGTTTTTGGGTCACAGTTGCCCCAACTGCCAACCCTGGAAACATTTCAGAAGCATCCTGATCATAGACATCCTGAAGCGACAACCCGGTAATAACCGTAGCGGCTCGGTTAAATGATCGAATTCTCCCCTCTGCATTAATCAACATGAGCCCACTACTGACATGAGACAGAATTGTCCGATTCATCTTTTCCAATTCGGCATAATCAATAGTTTTACGCTGCAGTTGCTCTTCGCTGTGCCGCCAACGTTCTGCAAGGGTTCCGCTGAGGATTGCTGTCAGAAAAAAAGCGACCCCATGGACAAATATCACCGAGAAAAAAGTACCGTCGGAGGCAGAACGAAACAAATTAAAATAATGGAGATAATTGAGAAATTGCAGGTCAAGTATCCCACCAAATAAAATAACCGCACAGGCAGCTGACAGGACTGTCAAGCGCCGCGACAACAAAAAACTGGCCGAAACAATAACCAGCAGATAAGCAAAAGAAAAAACACTTTCGACCCCTCCGGTTAAAAGAATCAAGACAGAAACAAACAGCAGATCCCAGACAATCTGTAGTTGGGAAAAAAGGTTAGTATTGGATATTTTTTGCAGAAGAAGGGCTGAAATTAATGCTTCCGCATAAGAAACTCCAACAAGCAGAAACAATGGTGGGATTACAGAACGATTGACGCTCCCCTGAAGATAAAAAATTGCCGCACCACCAAGCAACAAAGTAATAACCGCAGTTCGACAAATCAGGTACCAGGTCAAACTGCGGTTATCGGTTTTCATCAATTGTTTTTTTGCAGGCTTCGTTGTGATCATTAACCGCCAACTGTTCCAGCTAGCTTGAAGATTGGCAAATACATTGCGATAACCAAACCACCAACTGTTGTCCCTAGAAACAGCATCAGTAACGGTTCCATCATTGCCGTTAAATTTCCCACCGCATCATCGACTTCATCATCATAAAAGTCAGCAATTTTACTCAGCATGGTATCCAAAGCACCGGCCTGCTCTCCAACCTCAATCATCTGACAAACCATCGGCGGGAAAACTCCAGAAGCTTTCAACGGCTCAGCAATGGTTTTACCCTCACTGATACTGGATCTCACCTGCGCAATCGCTTTTTCTACGGTTCGGTTACCTGCCGTTTTCCTGACAATTTCCAAGCCATCAAGGATTGGCACACCACTGGAGATCATCGTCGACAGGGTTCGGGAAAATTTAGCTACGGCAACTTTACGGATTAAAATTCCAAAAACTGGCAATTTCAAGGCCCAGTTATCAATCTTATCCCGCCCTTTATTGGTCGCATAGATTTTTTTAGCCGCAAAAATAGTGAAAACAAACAATCCAATAATCAACAAAATATAATCCTGGATAAAATTACTTATATTGATGACTATTTGTGTTGGCAGCGGCAACGCGCCACCAAAATCAGCAAACATCTTTTCAAAAGCGGGGATGACAAAGATAAGGATAACGGCAATGACAACAAGGGCGATACCAATGATCGTTACCGGATAGGTCATGGCACTCTTGACCTGCTTCTTCAGCTTTAACGCCTTTTCAATGTAGACCGCCAATCGATTTAGAATGGTATCAAGAATACCGCCAACCTCACCAGCTGCTACCAGATTGACATAGAGTTCGTTAAACGCTTTAGGATGTTTTTTCAAAGCATCGGCAAAGGTTGACCCCGACTCAACATCTTCTTTTACCTTAAGTAGGATGTCTTTAAACGTTTTATTCTCCTGCTGTGAGGAGAGTATATCCAAGCACTGTACCAACGGCAGACCAGCATCAATCATGGTGGCAAACTGCCGGGTAAATACCACAATATCTTTGGTCGTTATTTTAGGCTTCAGAAAACCGATGTTAATATCTGCATTCAAACCCTTGCCCGACTCTTTTATTTTATTTGCCTGTACCCCCTGACGGCGTAGATTGGCCATAGCAGCTGCCTCACTGGCAGCGTCTATAGTTCCTTTGGTACTTTTCCCATCTCTTGTCCGACCTGTCCAAGCGAATGTTGGCATGGTCTACCCCTTTCCATTTATCGTTGAATATTCAAACTATGACGATTTTGCAAAAAATAAGAGCAATCTATTCAGCAAACTATAGTAAATTCGGGACTGTCCCCAGCCTCATCGGGGGCTGTCCCAATTTACGGGTTTAAAGCTGTGGCGGTTTGCACCGCAAAGGACAGGGAAATCCCCCATGCGGGAACAGTCTGGTTTTGCTGGAAATTATTATCTATGTCCCGAGCTGATTGCTTTTTTTCGACTTAAAACTGCACCTGGATTTGCAAACATCTGTCTCAATTCATCCAGATCGTGAGAACGGGTCATTGCCGCTTCTTGAGTAATCTGTCGCGAATGAGCCAGCAGGAACAGTGATTGATTTAAGGTCTGCATAGCAAACTTGTCCTGTCCAATCTGCATTTGTGAATAAACTTGATGAACCTTATCTTCTCTGATCAAATTTCGGATCGCCGGATTTGGTACCATCACCTCCAGCGCCATAACACGCCCTTTACCATCAGCCTTTGGCATCAATGTCTGAGAAAGCACTCCTTCCAGAACAAAAGAAAGCTGGGTTCTCACCTGAGACTGTTGGGTATCAGGAAAAACATCAATAATCCGGTTCATGGTCTGCACACAGGAATTGGTATGCAAAGTCGCAAAGCACAGATGACCTGTTTCTGCAATCGTCAAAGCAGCTTCAATCGTTTCGATATCACGCAATTCACCAAGGAGAACAACATCTGGATCCTGACGCAAAATATACTTCAAAGCTTTTTTGAATGATTCGGTATCTGCCCCGACTTCCCGTTGGTTAACTAAACACTTATTATGCGGATGCAAATACTCAATTGGATCCTCGATAGTAATAATATGTTCATTTCGTTCCCGATTAATTGCATCAATAATTGCCGCAAGGGTTGTCGTTTTGCCACTCCCGGTTGGTCCGGTCACCAGAACCAGTCCACGTGGTTTTTTTGACAAAGCCCTGACAACTGGTGGCAATCCTAAATCGTCAAAACTCTTAATTTCAAAGGGAATTGCTCGAAAAGCACCTGAAACAGCCCCCCGTTGAACAAAGATATTTCCCCGAAACCGTGACAATCCCTTCACTCCAAAAGAGAGGTCAAGTTCGTTTTCTTCTTCAAATTTACGTTTTTGTGCATCCGTCAAAACACTATAGCAAAGTTGCTTGGTTTCAGCTGAGGACAAATCAGGTCCGCTGGTGGAAGTCATCTTCCCATCAATACGAATCTGCGGTGTTGTCCCTGTCGCTATATGCAGATCTGAAGCCCCCTGCTCGATCATCGATTTCAGCAATTGATGCATATTAGCCATACAATGTTAATCCTTTCAAGTAACCTCAGGGGCAAAAGAAGTTAGGGAAGTATCAAGCCTACAGCCTAATAGCCTACAGCCTAATAGCCTACAGCCTAATAGCCTACAGCCTAATAGCCTACAGCCTAATAGCCTACAGCCTAACAACCTATCTCAGTCATCGGCAACCGTGGTGCGTAAAACTTCTTCCAAGGTGGTCACCCCTTCTATCAGTTTGCTGATAGCTGACTGACGCATAGTTTTAACCCCAAGACGCATTGATTCCTGTTTAATTTCAGCCGTATTGGCACCAGACAGAACCATCTCCTTAATGTCTTCAAACATCGGCATAACCTGATAGACACCAATTCGCCCTTTGTAACCAGTATCATTACAAGCAGCACAACCACGTCCTTTATAAGTCGTAAATTTACCAATCTGATCTTCTGGAATACCTGCTGAAATAAGGGCATCTTTAGAATGCTTTTCCGGCTCCTTGCACTCGGAACAAACCCTTCGTCCAAGTCTCTGTGCCGAAATCAGGTTAACCGCTGAAGCGACTAGAAATGGCTCAATTCCCATGTTCAAAAGCCGGTTAACTGTACTGGGAGCATCGTTTGTGTGTAATGTTGAAAGCACCATATGCCCGGTCAACGCCGCTTTAACCCCAATCTCAGCCGTCTCAAAATCACGGATCTCGCCAATCATAATGATATCAGGATCCTGACGTAGAAAAGCGCGGAGAGCCGCCGCAAAATTGAGGCCAATTTCCTCATGCATCTGCACCTGGTTAATCCCGGCAAAGTTAAACTCTACTGGATCTTCAGCTGTCGAGATATTTTCCGTCGTACCATTTAGTTCTGAAAGAGCGGAATAGAGCGAAACCGTTTTCCCACTCCCGGTCGGACCGGTGACCAGAACCATTCCAAAAGGTTTGTGGATTTCTTTTTTAAACCATGCTAACGCTTTTTCTTCATAACCAAGCTTGGTCATGTCGAGCTGCAGATTACTTTTGTCCAGCAACCGCAGAACAACTTTCTCCCCAAATAGCGTCGGTAAACAGTTGACCCGATAGTCCATTTCCTGTCCGCGCCCCATCTTGATCTTAATCCGGCCATCCTGAGGGAGACGCCTTTCGGCGATATCCATGGTTGCCATAATCTTGAGTCGCGAGGTAATTGCATTTTTAAGTTTGCGAGGGGGCTTCATCACCTCATAAAGGACTCCATCAATCCGATAACGCACCCTAAACGAGTGTTCATAGGGTTCAATATGAATATCTGACGCTTTTTTCTTAATGGCGTCAGTCAAGATCAGGTTGACCAGTTTAACAACCGGAGCATCCTCGCTGGCACGCTCTAATTCACCGACATCGTCAAATGATTCACCATCAACCAGTTCAAGATCGTCAAAGTCTTCCAACCCTTCCAGAGCGTCAGCCATAGAGGAACTTTGATCATAGAACTTATCGATAGCATCCTTGATAGCGGCTTCAGCGGCAACAACAACTTCAACATTGAAGCCGGTCATAAACTTAATATCGTCAATCGCGAAAATATTCGAGGGATCCGCCATAGCAACAATCAGCGTTGCCCCGGCACGATTAATCGGAACAAGTTGGTATTTTTGCGCAACTTCTGCAGGAACTAAAGCAACAACAGCTGGATCAACGTCGAATTCAGCGAGATCAATAGAGGGGACACCATAATGTTTGGACAAGAAAGAGGCAAGATCATGTTCCTGAACATACCCCAACTTAACCAAAGCTGCACCAAGACGAGTTCCGTCTTTCTTTTGTTCAGCGATAGCACTAGCCAGCTGGTTATCAGAAATCAATTGATTTCGAACCAGCAATTCTCCAAGACGACTGACACTCATCGAACAAAAACCCCTTCTATTCTCATTTTCATTTAGCTGTTTAGACTGTAGGCAATTAGTTGTTTAGCTTAGCAGCCCTCAGCCTTCAACCTAGCTTCAGAAACTGACGCATAAAACCAGCCGGCAATCTCACCCCTGTCCAGAGGAAAAACGCATCCTCCCCCTGAGCAGCTAACATCCCTAATCCATCGGCACAGAGTAATCTGGATGACCGTGCATTTTTAATAAGGGGAGTTTCAGAAAGAGAATATATCATATCATATATTAATGCGCTACCCTTAATATGCTCCAATGGTAAAAAACTTATCTCCTCGCCATGCAAGCCAACTGAGGTTGTATTAACAATTAAATCTGCTCTGGATACAGCACTTAAATAGCTGTTTTTAGCATAATCAACAGCAGTAAACTGAACAGCAGGAAAATGGGGCATAAGGTCATTTATAATGTCATTTCCCCTGCCTTGGTGTCGATTGGCAACAACAATTGATCTCACCCCTGACGAAGCTAACCCTACAGCAACAGCTCGGCACGCACCCCCAGCACCCAAAAGTAAAATATCACAGCCCTCTGGTCGAAAATCCAATTCTTGTCGAACAGCATGCATGAAGCCACTGGCATCGGTATTATAACCTGTCAGAATACCACCGTTATTAACGACAGTGTTCACTGCGCCAATAATCCTGGCCAGCGGGTCAATTTCATCAAGAAGGGGAAGAATTGCTTCTTTATGGGGAATTGTGACATTCACCCCCGCAATATTCAACGCACGAAGACCCATAACAGCGGCCGACAATTGATCAGGGAGGACATGAAAGGGGAGATAAGCAGCATCTATATCACGCGCTCGAAAAGCATGGTTCTGCATTAAAGGAGAGAGAGAATGGGCAACCGGATCACCCAGAATACCGTAGACTTTGCTTTTTCCTGATAAAGAGATCATAAACTTCAAAACCTTTTTTCCACTGAAAGCACGGAACTCACTGAAAATCCATCTCAAACTTTCTTCTCTTTCCGGGTTTTCCGTGGACAAATTCAGGTAAAAAAACTGTAAGTCAGAAAAAAATAATCTATCTCACGCCCGTTCGATACTTTCACTCAAGCCACAAAGTCACGAAGAAAACCTTTCCTTTCTGGCTTTAAAACCTAAAGTACTGTTTTTTTCTTCTTTGTGGCTTCGTGCGAGAAAAAGATTTGCCCCTGTCTCGTAGTTGTCCGTGTGAGTCTGTGGCAATAAAGAGATTTGACCTATGTCACAACCAATCAGACGTTATTATTTTAAAGAAAGATATTCCCGATACTGAATTATCTGCACCGACTGCAGAATCTGCCGTGCCTGAACAATATCACCCTCAATCGCACCAACAAGCTCATTAATACTTGAAAATTTCTGCTCACCACGCAGCCGCTCAATAAAATATATTCTCAATTTTTCACCATACAACTCGCCGGTAAAATCAAGGAGATAAACCTCTATTGTCGAGTTTTTTCCACCAAAGGTGGGACGATTACCAATATTGACAACACCACTGTACTCCTGCAGACCATACCGAACCTTAACAGCATAAACTCCCGCAGCAGGCAATTGTTCTTTATCAGTTTCCAGATTAGCGGTTGGGAAACCCAGCTCCCTTCCCCGTTGATTGCCTGGCACAACACAACCTTCAAGATTATACTGTCGACCAAGTAAATGGACAACCCCTGCCACATCACCAGACGCAACCATACTACGAATGCGGGTGGAGCTATATGGCAAATCATCGTCCCCAACGGGTTGCAACACCTCGACCGTAAACCCCTTCTCTTTTCCGTAGGCCTGCAAAAAATTTGTATCCCCTCGCCTTTTCTTCCCAAAGGCATAATCATATCCAACCACCAGAGCTTTTACATGCAATTTAGCTAGCAGAATATCATCAACAAACTGTTCGGGTGACATGGCTGCAAAATCATTGGTAAAGAGTGATTCGATCAGATAATCAACATGAGAGGCAGCAATAAGTCTTCGCTTTTCCTCCGGTGTATTCAGTAATAGTGGAGCTTTATCAGGGGCAAAAAATTTTAGGGGATGAGGATCAAAGGTATAAACAACAGATGGACAATTTAATTGGCGGGCGGTCTTGACTAAGTGACGAAACAACTCACGATGACCCAGATGGACACCATCAAAATTGCCAAGAGTTACTGCGCTTGAGTCAAATGACAACGGAAGATCATCAACCGATTTTAAAATATCCATAGGTAAAACTATCCGTTGCCGATGGGAGAAGTATAGTATAAATACTTATTCAATAATTTATGAATAATAACGTTTATTGTCTCACCTCGACAAGTCAAATGTTTCATTTAAAAATTCTCCATAAAAAAATACCCCGACTTTTTCAGACGGAGTATTTTTCCAAAATTACAGTTGGACAGAGTAGTCTAATTTTTTAATCTGCTTGTTTCTGCATTAAAAAACAAACATAACTTAGTAATTTGTTTTTTATCATTTAATGTATAACCGACCTTCTGTCCCTGCTTGAAAGATCCAGGAGAAGCATATCCACTCTGAGGGGTCATAAATCTCACATTTGAGGCAAAAGCAATAAACATATCATCGATAACTATCCCTCTATCACTAAGGCTATAAACAGTACCGACCCCATCAAACTTATCTGGATAATGAGTTATAATTACTCCCTCCGGTGTGTTGATAAGCTCTGCTGAGGCCATAGATGTCATCATCAGTAAGCTGAACAAGAGCAGAAGCACAACAGATGGTATAATCTTCAAATCTTCCATAGTCTTTCTCCTAAAGGCACAAAAACCTCTGTATTATTTATCGGCTACTAAAGTTTAAAATTCTCGCCAAGAGCTGACCCCAATCCGGGGTGATACTTCCCTAACCGTTTCTACCGTTCCAGCAGTTGAACTCATGTATTTAATTTCTTCATTTCCAATCTTGAGAATTGCAGGGGCTTGCAAATGTCCTTCACGTTGGATGCCAGTCACGGCAACCAGAAGCGCATTCCCAGCTGCGTCCAAAATTGTGTTCCCTGCCGCATCAGTAACTTGAATCATATCGTTGGTATCAACGACACCATCACCGTTCACATCGAAGACGGGGCTATCTAAACGACCTCCGTCGGCTGCATCAACTTCATGAAGAATAGAATCACCACCGGGAGTACAGGGTGAAAGTTCAGGAGTAAAGGAAATAAAAATGGCTTTACCATCCCGGATCATCATTCGGCTGACAACTCTTTCACCTGAATTTGGTAGATCAAAATACCAACCAGCATTATTGTCAACAGTTGTTGACAAATCAGGGTACTCGCCAGCAGTGCTATCTGGCTCAGTTGCCCAGACAATATTATTATTGGTAAGAACACGGACAATCTCTTCATCATCATCAACAGCAGGATCGGGATCATAGGTAAAATCGGGAACCAGGAGTTCCTGTTCCAACAGAGTAGAGCGTGAAGACAGCTCCGAAACTTGTTCGGTTGTGTGATCAAATCTTCCTAAATTCTCGGTATCGTCAGTATCGTCACCATAATCCCAGACACCATAGACGGTCTGGACACTCTTATCCAGAAAATCTGCTGTGCCAAGAAATTTACCTGTGCCGAAAATAACCATGTAGCCACCCAGCTGATTCGGGTGGTACATAACATCTGGTTTTGACGTGATAGGTTGGGCGATTCCTGTTGGACCGGTAGCAGTAAACAAAGGTGCCTGAACACCAGCGTGGGCAAAAGCAACCTCCCAGTTATTGATATTGCTATCAGTAAAATCAATCTTCCACATATTGCCTGAAAGATCTCCGGCATAGACATAGTCCACCTTACCATCACCATTGACATCGGTAACAGACGGTGTGGCCAGGCCATTGTCTGGACCAGAACCAAGTTCAAATTTACGTAAAACATCTCCGCTTGCAGGATCCAGTACAAAAAGAACCGACTGGCCATCAACACTGTTATAGCCATTACCGAAAACCACAACCCAAGGGTGACCCGAGTCATTTGTTTTTACAACTAAAGCTTTAGAAAACGAAAAGCCAATATCAGTTAAGTCAGCAGCTGCTGTTGGTGTAGTGCCGCCATGTGGAAACTCCCATAACACCTTGCTGGCGATTGTCGCTTCAGTTATAGATGAGGCTTGCCAGAGCTTTGTTACACTATTATAATTTGTTAAATTACTAATATCTATAGCGTAATACCCCATCCCCCCCTGCCCCAATCCACCGACCAGATAAGTACTATTAGCACCCAGAACATTATCCTTAACGGTCACGGTTAAATCGACATAATAATTGTGTGCATATGCAGGGTCTGTGAGTAGGGATAAATTTTGAATGACCTGGCTTGGCACATAGGAAAAGTATTCCTTGCCCGCATTAACTCCTTCAGCAATAATCGCATGCATCATTCCATCGTTCGCCCCGACATAGAGCAATCCCTTATGATAAACTGGCGAAGAATGGACAACATCACCAAGCCGACTGGCACGGTTACGAAAAGTGCCGCCGTTAAGTTGCTCATTACTGCCATCACCACGAACGTAATCAAGAACAAGTTGTGCGGTAGCAGGAGTTGGGTCAAGGAAAGTTTCCTGTGCCGTGGTCAAACTTCCGATTCGGAATGGAACCCCGATAGAACCGTCGTAAGTTGCTATCGGACGGGTATTCCAGTAAGTTGCCCAATTTTCCGCCTGCCAAGCGGCAGAAGCAGACCAATCGGGATGGGCAAGATCAATCGCTCCAGAGGTAGGATCAACTTTATAGGATTTTATATCGCCCAACCAGCCAACAGTATCGTAACTGGACTGGAACATATAAGTATTATTATCTATCTGCTTGTAGAGCTCATCACCGTTGACCGAAACTGATGATGCTGACCCAATGCGATTTTTGATATCCAACATGATATCCAGCAGAGAATCAACAAGTTCTGTCGGATTGGCGGCGCTCAGGAAAGTACCGTGACCATTAACAGATGCATGATAAAGATCATCTATTTTCTGCGGGTTTCCTGCCCAAGGGCTTGTCCATGGAATATCAGGCGGTGGAGATGCCGACAGATCATAGTTTGCAGGATCCAGAGTTCCAGTCACTCCAAACGATACCCCATATGTGACCATATGTTGCCAGATTGCAGGATCAACACTTGAGGCAGAGACTAAGTTTGCCAACCCGGAAGACAAATCTCTTTCCCAATAATTCATGGCAACATCGGCAAGGGTAGGACTAAAGCTATCAGCAAAAGGAATGCCATTATCGCCATCAGCATTGCCAACAGCTGGATCCCATCCGCCCCAGTAACCATCTGTCATTAGAATTGCAAAAGCCTGCTGACATTCACCGCCATCTTCAGCTGCCCAGTAAGGACACGTTCCGATACCACCATCAATACCGTCATTTGCATGAAAATACTGACCCACATCTTCTAACCCTCGCCTCAATGGAGTCCCATTTGCTTGCACAACCAAACTGTACAAAGTGGTCAAAAGCGTATTGGTATCATCAACTCCACCGACCTTGATTTTCATAACTGGCTGATTAATACGATCATTAATTGTTGAAATTCCGATCTGCACACCAGACATTTGCGAAATAACATTCGAAACAGCAGCAGTTGCCGTCAACTCACGACGTCGATAAAAAGAATACCAGTTGGCAAAATTCTGTCTTGCTTCAGTATATGTAAGAGAGGTTTGAACATCAGTAGGGGGATTCGTGACAAGCTGAATATAACTCACTGCTTCCGTATATCCCGTTCCGGTTACGGTTACGGCATAATAGTTAATCGCTCCACCATCAATAGTGATCAAGTAAGGACGCATTTCAGTAGCAGAATAAACATAGTAATGGGCACGGGGAACATTGATTGTTCCAGCTGAAACAGGAACAAACTTGACTGCATCCGCATTGGTTATAGAATCCCCCCGAAGAAGTCCGACTAAATTAGATCCCACCGTAAAGTTATGGGTTCCAAGCAAATTCCACTGACCAAAATCTACCGTCATATTCCGATAATAATCAGTACTTCCAGCGGCATGATTCACTCGATATCGCGCAGTTGTGTCTCTGGACCAGCCGGCAACAGATGCCCACCAGACCCAAACCTGATAATTACCACTAGAAGGGACATTCACATCCCACTGAGCTTCGGCATCGACACTTGGTGAATAAAGTGAGCTTCCATTATATTCTGCAGCATCGGCAGCGGATTCCCTCCAAGTTCCAACCAATGTTGAAAACCCCGCGTCCTGATTATCGACAATAATATCAGTTCCAACAGATGGGGCAACGATAGGAAGTTGAACATAGGTGGAACTAATGTTGAAGGTTACTCCCGCCACATATGGATGAGAGCGGGGGTTGTTCGGGTCAGCATCAGGCAACATTGGCCAATGCTCGTAAGTAACCGAGGGGTTATAATACATCTTGTTATGTTCAAGCCACTGTGATTTCCACATCCTTTTTTCATTATCATCTAAGTGCCCCGAATAGAGATCATCGCCAGGATTATCAAACACATAACGATTTCCAGAAAATAAACCATCCGACTCAACAGTCATAAACTCCCAATCCATACTACCGGAGTCATCCAGAACAAACATAATATTTGCTGGAGCCGCTTTGGTTTGAGCATCCAATGGGACATTGGAAATATCAACAGTTGCCCATACAGAAGTAACTCCAAATATGAACATAGCAATCAAACTACCTAGCAAAACCATACCCCTACTACTTTTAAACATAACAACCTCCGCAGTTGTTGATACCTGCATGTTGGTTCAAACTCTGTTAAAATGGAATTCGCAATCCCTCTTTGATAATTGCAAGAGAGTTGTTCTGCCGACTGCGTCCGTAGATATCATAGTCATGGAGCCGGCTTGAGCCTAAATCCAAAGAACCTCCGGGGGCAATCCCGCGAAAAGCTCCCAGCATCTCTAGCACTTGCGAACCAACTACCGGCAATGAAGAATCCCCACCATTCATACCCCAAAAGGCATCACTGTAGACATCTGTCAGTTCTGTTCCACCAGCCCCGGTTGTCAGAATACCATCCCCTGCCGGATCCAGATATAACCAACCAAATGGAGTCGAACCTTCCAAATTAGCGGCAGAATTACTTTCAACGTCATTTATAATGACCCTAACAGCCTCGGCAACCACCCCCTCTGCTTGATAAAAAGTTTGTTTAGCCAATTTATCATTGCCTGATATCTGCAATTCAATCGTGGTTGTGTTAGTGGCGGCAATGCCAATAACCAACAAAATCATCAGCATCATGAGGGAGGCAACCAAAACAAAACCCTGCTGATTATTTAAAGTATTTGTTAGCTTTTTCATAATGTCCCCTGGTTGATTAAATTGGTCTTGCTTTCACAATATCCATTACAACATTTGATCCATTCCCGGGAGGAACAACGATAACTCTAATAGTTTTAGTATCAGTGATAGGATAGTCAGCAGCAACATTCCAATAAATCTGATAATTACCATCAGCAGACAGCATATTACCGTCAGCAGTCACTGCTGTAACATCGTCCAAACCAGCAACGCCATTAATAACGGGTGGCATTTGGGCACCATCATCATCCAAAATAGGATCATCATAATCAAGTGACAAGAAAGTTTCGATACGATCCGCTGCAACATTGCCGGCCTGAGTAATTCTATTAGCCTTACTATTCCCCTGAATTGATGTCAGCTGCATAGCATTAACCCCTAAAATACCGATAGAGAATATGAACATGGCAATCAAAACCTCAAGCAGGGTAAAACCAGACTGATTTTTGGTGATATATTTATTCATTGTATTTCCAATCACAGATTACGGCATTTTACGGTTACAATTTCAAACCGACGACGGAAATTATCGTTAAAAGGACCCCAAACTGCGCCCGAGGCTGTTGTATAAGTTTGAATATTATTAAACTTTCGGTCAGGATTACCAGCTCTGGCTAGAATTGAAATTTGTATGCTGCTTATGTTGGCCAGCGTTGCGGTAACTGCTCCCGCAGAATCAAGATAAACAAACTCTAGCGCCTCAATATTTTCAGCTACAGCCGCTAGAGCACCCACCTGCCTACCAAGATCATTATCACCATCACCATAAGCATCATAGAGTCTATATTGAATGGTCTTCAATTCACCTGCCTCATCTACGGTGCCATCACCATTGTTATCATTAGCATCACCATCGGCAACCAAAGTGAACGTAATATCGCTGGGATTCGCAACAGTGATTCCGGCAGTACCTATCTGAGTACCATTCCGATCAACATCATATCCGGCCATTCTCAAGTCATGAACCAGTATGTCCAACCCAGCACGAAGATTTTGTTGCATCTCTGCAACCTGATCCTGAGCTAAATAACTATCTTGTTGGGCTCTAAAGGCCGCATAAACTGACGTCATTAATATACCGGAAATTACCAAAGTGATCAGCACCTCAACTAGTGTAAATCCCTTATTCATATAATTAATCTGCATCAATTCACCCTAATATTTCCAGCGTTGTTAATAACGACATTTTCTGTCCGACCATTTGTGTTAGTTAAAAAAGCCGTACCATCAGCAAGACCACCACCGTTAGCGGTTGGAATAGCCGTTGGTCTAAATGAAATGGTTGGGTTACCATCATCATTATTGGTAAAACTCAAGCCATCTCCGCCCCCTTGGGTTAAATCGAGCGATACTTGACTTGGCCATTGCTGAACTTGGATGATAACAATTTCACCAGCATCAAATTCACAATCAGCATCAGCATCAACGTAAACAACATAAACATTTGTCACCCCAGCAACAGTCTGATTAAAAGTTAGAGCACAATTTGTGTTCCGTTTGACTGCTTCGCCCCTAGCTTTCATTGCCGCACTGTATAAATCCCTAGCCGCCCCTTTTAATCGATAATTCGGCAGCCAGCTGATATAATTCGGAATCGCAATGGCAGACAGAATCCCTATCAAGGCGATTACAATCAGTACCTCCAGGAGGGTAAAACCTTTTGAATTTTTCATATTTTTCCGTTCCATATGAGTGTTCATACCAGACCTCCATGCAGAATCCTTGCCACTTGTTCAAGTGCGGCAATCTACACTTCTATGAGCTATTTTTATGTTCATCTAGTGTTCAATCTTTAAAAAGTGCAGACTATGCACAAAAGGATCATGCAAACTATGCATACACAAAAAACACAGAACCCATCATGGTCTGTGAAAACCAATCCTTAAATATTTCATTAGCCGCGGTTAGAATCTGTGAAAATCTATTATTCAAAACCATGAAACCCCTTGTTTACCGTTCTTGACCTGCAGATCCTGACAGATTTTCACCGCGGCAAATAATGCCTTTGACCTTAACCTCGCCTATAAATAAACCTCATCATTCACGCTTGGAAACGTTTCTCAACATCCATCCGCTTATGCAAAATAGCAATGATTTGAATCTGTTTTTCAGCTTTAAGATAGTAAATAGTATGATCGTTGGCAGGAAATGAAAAATAATTACGATTAATGTCGGGTCTAGTTCTACCAAGTTCTGGGTTTGCCGCAAGTAATTCAAGCTTCTCCTCAATATCAAACAAGTCCTGTTTTGCCTTTTTGCTGCCCCAAACCTTGAGAGTGTAATTCCATACATCTAACAAATCTTTTTTTGCTGCAGGGGTAAGGCGATACTTAGCCATTTTCAAGCTCAGCAATAATTTCTCCGACAGATTGATCGACAAACACACCCTGTGCCGCTTGCTCTGCTCCAATGGCTAAACGTTTTTGTAAAATTTCAAGTTTCATATAGTTGACCAGTTCTTCATTGGTCTCCCAAAACCGTAATGCGTCGCGAATAACCTCACTGGCATTATTGTAATAACCTGAGTTGATTTTTTGTTTAATGGCTATCTCAAGTTCTGTTGTTAATGAAATATGCATATCTAACCTCCCTTTTCACACAACCATAGCAACAATTCAAAGATTGTCAATCTTTGGTTAGTCAAAAATCGCCCTTCAGTATCGATAGGGGACGTTGCTGTTATTTACAGTTTCCAGTTTTCCCCTCCGTCACCAGAGGTTGAAACCACCAGCTGACTAACCATACATATCGGTAATAAGCTTGCGCAACTGTGCAGCTTTCATTTCAGAGAGT
>Ga0256840_1001376_pt1 | contig 23106 bp, 42 predicted proteins | sample 355202metaG_FD_185969 | JGI IMG/M metagenome (GOLD analysis project Ga0256840, IMG submission 185969) | Hydrothermal vent microbial communities from Mid Atlantic Ridge, Atlantic Ocean - 355-202 | ecosystem: Environmental > Aquatic > Marine > Hydrothermal vents | place: Atlantic Ocean: Mid...
ATTCTGAGCAAAGCATTTGGTTATTATTCATCATCTTCATAAGATGTATATTAGGATAACCTTCACCATCCTTTTTACAAATAAGAGCTGTGTTTTCCACACACCCACATTTTTGACAAATAAATAAACTCATTTTAATCTCCTTTTCATAGGTGTACTTAAAGCAACATATCCATCATCTTCCTCAATTTCGTTAAACCCAAGTATATTTTTAAGTATGCTAAAATCATGTACAACATTAATTTTTTTACTATTGAGTTCCTTAACGATAGGATCCATCCATCTGTTCATTTGAAAATCTTCAAGGACTAGTATAGTTTCGTTAGAAATCTCATAAACGGGTATATTTCTACTACAATAATGTTTTTTCATTAAGGTAATAATTTCTTCATTTGAAGCAAGAATATCATTTTCTGTAATTCTTGAAAATCTAGACCTTGAATCAAGATTAGAACTTATCACACAAAATCTAGTATTATGCTTTGTGCTACAATTATTTCCTGAAATTGTTATTGTTTTCATATTTCTATCCTTTATAGATATATTATACTACTTTTTACCTTAAAAGTATATAAATACTTAAAAATAGGATCACTAAAATGACTTATACTGATATATTTTATCAAAATATTGATCAAGAACTTTATGAGTACTATAAAGCATTAGATATACTTTCAAATCCCTTAACTGAAGGAATACTTGATAAATTAACCACAGGTATAAAGTCTAAAATAGACTTTATAACAGAAATTGCTAAAATAATAGGTAAAAATATTAAAGATATTGTGGTTCTATTCAAGAACTCTAAATTTTTCAAAATATTCAAAGCACTTCATTTTAGTGTTAAATATATTATAGATATGTACAAAAAGGGATTAAAATTATATAACTCACTTGAAAATATAATTGCTAAAAAAATTAATGATCTGGGTGGTGTTAAATACATAAGAAAAAATCTTAAAGTCCTTGATGATTGGTTTAACTCACATCCAATGATTAAAAAATTAGGTGGATTAGCTGTTGGTTCGTTACTTTTATATATTTGGATAAATATGAGTTTTACACCAAATTTTGGTGATTCGTTTGATTTTACAGATATTATCAATTCGTTTTTAGGAAAATTTCACTTATCTGATCTTTTTGCTACTGAGTCTGGAATTACAATGTTAATATATTTTGCTACTGGAGCATTAACTGGAGTAAGTTTTCCTTGGCCTGGTAATTTAACAAGAAAAATTATAACTGCTTTAGTATACACTACTTACAAACAAATTAAACCTAATATAAAATTAGTCTTTTAGAGGAACATATAACAAATTAAAGTTTTAAGTGATATATAAATTTACTGTAAAATATATTTAGGTTACCACTCTTCAAAGCCATCAAAGTGCTCGTAGAACTCATAATGATAATCAAGAGCATCTGCTTCTATAATATTTCTTTCGAGATGAAATTCAATATCCTCTGGAGACATTTTGTCTTTATATATATCCCTTAACCGTTCTTTGGTTTTGAGAATATTATCATGCATTAAATCAACCCCAAATATCATTTCTAAAGGAACCCCACGCTTAGCTACTTCGACAAGAAAATTACCTGACCCACAAGTTGGATCCAAGAATTTTTTATCCCGAGGTGGATTATCCCAATCTATGCCCAATTCATCTAGCATTTGTTTCACTAACTTAGGAGGAGTAAATACTTCAGCAGTTTCTTTTACTCTATCATCTCTTTCATCCGAATAATGAAACTCATCCTCTATATCCTCTAATATTTCAGTATTCTCTGATAATTTGGTATCTTTCATATTTTTCCTTAATTTTGAGTTATAACTCTATCATATGGAGTTAGTCTTATAGTTATTGTTGAATTTCCCTGAATCTTTATTTCATTGTCTGAAATATATTCATAACTCACATTTTCAAATTCTCTATTTTTAATTTTTCCCGTTGTTGATTCGATAATTAATTTTTTAACTTTTCTCATTTTTCATTTCCTTAAAATATGGACATTCATTTGGTATATATGAAATTATAACTGGTAATTTATTTGCACTCTTTGGTTTGTATTTTTGGTTTTCTGGGTGTTTACATCTAACACCTTGACCTAAAGCAACCATCCATACAACATTTTTACATCTTTTACATTCTTTTGAGAGCATTTTTATCCTTTATAGATATATTATATAATAAACTAGTTTAAAAGATTATTAAACCAGTCTTCTACTTCTTCATTGGTCCAATGTTTAGTTTTATCAAATTTAGGTAAATATACAGCACTTTCAGCAAATCCTGTGCTCTTGAATTTTTTCCATTTCTGTGTAAAATTTATGAAATAATCGCTAAATATTAAGTTTTCATAACTAAATCTAAATATTTTTTAGGAGTAGCTTCAATAATTTCTTCAGCAAGCATCCTAATTTGAAAATATGCAGCACCAGAATTCCTCAAATCCAAATAATTTTTTAGAGTCCTAAGGTTCATAGTAAATACAAAATCTGTTTTCCAATTATCAGTAACGATATGTTTAAAATTATCACCAACATTTCTTTTTTGTTTAAGACTTTGAAGTTCTTGAAATTCTATCCTATAATCATCATCACTATGTATTAAATATTCGAGTTGTTCTCTTGAAGTACTTATGTTAAGGAATCCTGATATACCTGTTTCATCTGCTGGTTCTAACATAAGTTCTTGGTGCACTAAATTATCCCAAATTTGATGGATTTCTAAATTTTTTCTGGTACCAGTAATGACAAACATATCAAGCGATTTGATGATATCAGTGAATTCATCCAAAGTATTTGAAGCATTAAATGCATTTATAACAGATGACATAGTATATCGTGTACTTTTTACAGTTATACCTTGGAGTCTGTGACGAGCATGTTCTTGGAGAACAGCACGAGATGTTCCTTTTACAAAATAACTCAAATTTATATGTTCTAATACAGACATATGATGATGTACCCACGCTAGTTGATGCAATAGATTAGATTTTTCAATATCTCTAACATCTTTTATGGTACTTTGAATATCATCAGCACTTGAGGCAATCAATTTATTGAGATTTTTTACTGATTCATTTTCTGATTTCTCAAAACTATCATATGCAGTTCTACCAGCAAACTCTGCTGTTCCTAAACCAGATTCATTCATAAGAATAACCTCTGGGTATTTGTACTCAATCCCTGCTTTTGTTATTGTTCTCATACTTCAATCCCTGCTATTATTTTTAAGATAAGATTTTTAAGTTCATTTTTACCCCAACTATTTTTCTTTTCAATTGCTTCTAGTAGTTTTGCTAATTCTTCTTTACTCATTTATTTTCCTTTTTGTATAATTTTTCTAACTCTGAATAGAGCAATATCATCCGTAGATGCTTTTCTGATGAATACATCAGTATATTCAAATCCATATAATCCATAAGAACGATCTACTCTAAACATTTCACCATTTTTAAGAACTATATTTTTCACCTATTATGTTATTCAAGTATTCTAGTGAAATTTTTTTCATATTTTCATCAGAAATATCAATACTTATTGGAAAATTTTCATTAATTTTCATTTATTTCCTTTTCTAAATTTTTTGATATGTTCTTCAATTGTTAATATTTTGAAGTCTGTACTGTCTAAACAAACATTTATTCCATTTTTGAAAGTACAAGGAGTACTGTGTAAGTGCCCAAAAATATTTAGGGTGCACTCTAAATTTATGTATATATTTTCTAATAGATGTGTTCTGCAAGATATTTTAGAGTTTTTAGAATCATAAGGATTTTGATTAAAAACTGGATAATGAGAAAATAATATTTTTTCTCCCATAATATCAGCAATATAACAAGAAAATAACTCATCTTCATATTCTTTGTGTAATTCATATCCATTGATATTAACATAAAGTCCCTTAAAAACATTAAAGTCCTTATATCCAATATAACTTCCTTTACGGTCATGATTTCCTAAAATTAGTGAGATATTCCCATTTACTCTTGAAGTATAATTCTGAACACTTTTGAAAGCAAAATCCCCTAAGTGTAAAATATTATCATCATTAGAAATCTGCTTATTCCAAGTATCCAAGAGCATCTGATCTTGATTTTCAAAAGATGCTCTTTTTAGTCTATTTGGTTCGAACTCAGTTATTCGATTGTGACCAAAATGTGTATCTGAAAGTATTTTAGTCTTTTTGGTTATTTTGATTGTTTTCCTTAATTTCATTTAAAAATTCTTTATTTTTTATTTTTTGTGATATTTTTGGATATGCTTCTTCTGCTTCTTTAATTGTTCTAAAATAATATATAAAATTGATAACATTATCAGCTTCAATATACGAACAACTTGTTTCTTTAATAAATGATTGAGATAAAAAATTTTTTAATGTTATAATCAACTCTATACTATTGAATTTTTCTTTTTTATCATCAATTATTTTGTAACTTAGTATAGAAGTTTTCATTCTTCTTCCTTTTCAAAATTAACTTCTTTTTGAAGTTCATTATGATTGTCACACATATATTGGGTTAATTTCTTATATGCTTTTGTGGTTGATTTTTCTGAGAATCCCCTAAACTTAACTCTTGCAGGATACATAGACCATTTGTTATCAGTTATTTCTATAACTACAGCCCATCCAAAGATATGAAGGAATTGATTAATGAATAATAATAGCCCAGTATCTTGAAATTCCTTTATTGTTTTTGGTGATATATTTTTCATTTACTCTCCTTAAGTAGTATAATATCGTATTTGTTCAACTACGCCTTCAAAATCATGATAAGTTTCTATATGAACACTACTTTCATTAAAACTTTTATATAAATCATAATCAACATAATTGTCATGATTTGTAAAAGCTATAAAATATGTTGGTTTAACAAAAATAACACCTGGGTATTTTTTAAGTGACATAATATCATTTATTGTATTTTCAATTTCGTCTGAAAACATTTATTTTACTTTATATGTTATTTTTGGTTGATGAAAAAATAATGGATTTAACTCTTTTCTACCATTATCCGTTTCTGTTATTTTTGTAATACTATCACATCCCTTTGCTTTACATTCCCAATATAATTCTTTATTTTGAAGTATAAAAGAATCATTAAGTAATAATTTTCCAGGATTAATTAATTTTACTGTATATGTTTTTAAAGAAGTATTCCAATGAGGTGTATAAAGAAATATTTTTAGAGTTGAAAAATAGTGCTATTATCATAATCATGATTTATTCTTTACCCAAACACATCCTAAACAAACTTTCATCATATATCTGATAAAAAAATTAGGTATATTATTTTTTGCAGGCGTATAGATAAAACTACCTGGTTGTCCTGGAGTACTTCCAAACAAGTAGCACTTCCATTCTAGTGAAGTTTCATTATTTAATATTGTTGTATTCATTTTTTATTTCCTTAAATTTTGTCATATCTGGTCCATCTTCAGGAATTACTGGTGATTTTTCTTTGAAAAAGAAAATACACCTTGTTCCATCTGGATATACAAATATTTTTGAATATAATGGTTTAATTTCCATCATAATATCATCTACAATACTAATATAAATTTCTTTATATTTAGCAACATATGGACCAGAAAAATTAATTGGTCCTTTAATGTCTTTTGGTATAAATGTTTTCATTGAGATTGTTCATCTATATATTTTTTGAAGTTACTAAGAGCCTTTACAGCTTTTTCAAATAATTTTTTAGATTTGTCATCTGGCATTGAATCTGAAACAGCGTAATCTAAAAGATAATAACCCAAACCTTCATTTTCTATCTTATTTTGAATGCATTCAAATTCTTCTTGTAGATCTTCCATAATTTTCCTTTATTATATTTTCTTTTAGATATTCATATTCTTTTTTAGAACATTCTACATGAAATACTACTTTTCCATTAAAGGGAAGTCCTACATTAATAGGATATCTAAATAATTTAGTCTTTTCATACTTTATTCCACTATGATACCAAGTTTTAGAAAATTCAATTTCTTTTGGAATTATCTCACGGATTTTTTTAATTGTTTTTTGTAAAATACTAATATTTTCATTAATTGAGATATTTGTAAAAATAGATAAACTATCTGTAAAACTAAAAGTAAATTCGTTTATGTTTAGTTCATCCCATTCAGCAAATATATTAGCTTCTGGTAAGGAAAATGGTACTCTTTTCCACCCTGCATCTTGAATCATTTTTATCCTTTATACATATCATACTATATTTTAGTTTAAAGTTCACTTGGTTCAGCAGATAACCAACTATTTCCTTCTTTATCAAAAAAACGATATTGTTCTGCTTCATTTTTATGATAACTCACAATTTTTACTAAATGTTTTCTTGAATATTGTAATCCTAATCGATTTGAAACCCAACAGGATATACCATTTTTAGGTATATGTTTAATCCAATTTAGCATTTATATTTCCTTTAATTCAAAATAATTGTTAAGAACATTCAAAACTTTACGAGCATGATTTGAAAATTCATTTTCATTACACTTTAGTTCTAGTTTAGGAGTATATATCCCATTTCTCCTAGCACTAAAGTGTAAATCTTGTGATATTTCTATTTCATCACTTTCTTTAAGACTTTTGTAAAAATCTACTTTACCAGTATATGTTTTTATAACCTTAGTAATTTTTACTTTACATTTTAATTTCAAAATATTTCCTTTAAATGTTATTTAAATTAAAATCATCTTTTGTTACCAATATTTTTTGATAATGATCTGATAAGGATAAAAGTCCTTTAGAAAAAATAGCATGTGAAATAACTAATATTTTAGGAGCATTGGATATTTTTTCTATTTCTCCTGCTAATCCTAAAAATGTTCCACCACCATCACATATATCATCTGATATGATAATATTTTTTGCAGATTTTATTTTCTCTTTTGTATTATCAGGGAGTGATGTTATAATTCTTCCATTATCTCTAATTTTTTCAGCATATGCAACTTCTAGATTAAGAAATTTTCCTAAATCATTTGATCTTCTAATTGCTCCCTTATCTGGTGCTACAATTAGTGCATCTTCTGGTAAAAAATCTTTAAGAGATTTTTCTTCAAGTGATATTGCATTAACATATGTTTTTTCAAAAGCATTATCCATATCAATAACATAATTTAGTGAAACTTTTGAGTGAACATCGTAAGTTTTAATTCTATCAAATTTTATTTTTAACATTTTCATAATAACATCTAATGAAAAACTTTCACCCTCTGCACATGCTCTATCCTGTCTACCATATGGTAAATAGTTAAAATATGCTTCTACAATAGCCTTAGGATTAATTTGCTTAATTGCATCAGCTAAAAGTACTGCTCGAAGAAGCCATTTTGATTCAGCAGAATTTATTTGAACTTCAAAAAAAACTTGAATTGTCTATTGCTCGAAGATCAATTATTTTAACATATTCTTCACAGGCTGGGAAAGTAGAGAAACTAATTTCTACTTCTTTATTTACAGTTTGTAATCTTATCATTTTATACCCTTTTTTCAAAAATTGGAAGACTACTATTATAACTTAGAAGTTTTTTGTAAATATATGCTACATCTTCATTTTTAGCAACATTATACCATCTTTCAGAATTATTGAGTTTTTCAAGTATTTCATCTTCTGATAACATTAGATTTTTCTTAAAAATTATAGGTTCATTAATAGGAGTTAATTGATATGTTTTTTCTGTTTCTTTGCTATCATAAATAACTCGTAAAACTTTAGTTCTCTTTTCTACACTAAAACCTAAATCAGATGGACTAAAACAAGTAAATTCGTCATCGAGTTCTATCAAAGGTATATCAATAAGCCAGTCTAAATCACCAACATCAAATATTTGTTTTGTAATCATTTTTTATCCTTTATATGATATTATACTATATATATGCTTAACTTATGCTTAAATTAAGGGGTATCATATACCCCCTTAATTTTGAAGTCTGTCTCTAATTTCATCAAATGTAGGTAAATTTTGAAATTTTCCATCTTTGAAAATAACTTTTGATTCACCACCATTATCATTCATAAGATCATCAGTAAGAACATACTCGTTATTGATTTTATCAATTCTCATAAACCCTTTAGCAGATCTTTTACCAGAATCTGTTTTTGGTTCTTTGAATATTTTTACAACCTTACCATTAACAATACCAGCAGTTGCGATCTGAGCGAGTCTGCGATTATCATCCCTGAACTATCATCGCTTGCTCTATTTATTCGATTACTGTTTGAATTTGTTCCAGGAACTTATTGATCTGATTGTTGGAATTGTTAATACCAAATATGGCATTATTACTTGAAATTGAAAACATTTTGTACCTCCTTGTACTGTTTGGTCTAAACCCTTAATGGGAAACTTTTTTTGAAATATACTATATTTATATCTTATATCAAAAAACTTTAATTTCAGTAAAAATTAAGAAATCATTAAGGCTCACAAAATTGAAAGTAAATGTTAGGTATAGAGTATAAATACCTAAAAAGGAACTTTAATGAAAGTAGGCATAGCAAATGAAAATAGAATTTATGTAGCAGATAAAGTGTATTATTATCCTAAAAAAGATGTACCTCAAGTTTTTGTTATAGATGCTAACCCAAAGATAGATATAAGAATTATTGAGAAATTAAGGAAATTCGATTATAATTTTGAAAATGATATGCCTTTGCTTATCATAGAAGTTCAGAAATTCCTTAAACCTCTTAATATGAAAATTGAAAAGGTTAATGCTACTAAGGAAGATTACAAAGATATTGAATTATTTTACAAAGTTCATAAAAATGTTAAAAAATATCTAAGTTTGAAAAAACTTTTGAAAGTTACGGAAGGTTAAGAGCCTCAAAAATACCTAAACAAGCATAATAGCTTTCCTTGTCTCCTAAGTTTGCTTTTGATAGAAGTAAACCAGCAGAATTATATATATCTGCTAGTTCACTTGCTCTAGGTTTCGAGAAATTAAGGGAAGCTACTAATTCAGTTATAACTTTCAAAATATTAGAAGTTATTTGAAGTTTTTCTTTGAGAACTGGTAATGCTAACTTTCCTCTTTTTTTAGAGTTCTCAATTTCAATAAGTCTATTGATTTTTTTTAATTATAAGATTATAAGTTATTTCAAGGAATTGCTCTGTACCCATTTCTACTGAATTATAAGGGTTCATTTTAGAAGATTTCCTATAACCTTAACCCACACAAGAATATCACCTTTTGATGTGTTTTCATTATACCAAATAACTTGAGTATCTATGATTTCAAAAGTTCTGTATTTTATTTTTTTGAGTTCATTCTTTAGATTTGATATATCTATATTTTTGAGAAGAACTGCATCAAATTTTTCATTTTTTCTATATGTCATATCAATTATACCACAAGTACTTTATCTTGTCTAGTTTTAAGAGTTCGACAAAACTCTAACATTTGTATTCTATCTTTGAATGTTTGACAAAGCAATTTTAATCTTTCAATTTCTTGGTCTTTTTGATTTTGTGCATTTTGAAGTTTTTGTTTTTCTCTTAACTCATTTTGTAACCAATTAGCTGGAACATATATATTTTCACCTTCTGGTATGTAATCTACTAAAAAATCATCTATATTTACATTTTTCATTTATCAGCCTTTAATATTTCTTTGATAACTTTATTGAGAGTGTCTTGATACAGATAATCCAACTCTAAAAACTCACTACTATACTTTGCGATTATATCATTGGAAAGAGATTCATCATCTAGTCTGCTTCTTTTCCAAAGTTCAATAATTTCTTTCATTTTCTATCCTTTATGTGTAATTATACTATAATATAGATTAGAGGATACTTAAATATCCTCTTCCAAAGATTTTAATATTTTATATATAACACTATTTCACGGAGTTTTCTAGTAGAATATTTAACTATTCTATGATTTCCAAAATATGCTATGTTTTTATATCCTGATATTACAGTTTCTTGAGTTTCATTATATTTTGTTACACATTTTCGCTGTGTCCTTGTAGTAGAAGAATCGTTATATTTGCTTCCCATCATAGTACCAAGAACAGCACCACCAATAGTTGCTGCAGTTTTACCTCTTCCTTTACCTACTTGATGTCCTAGAACACCTCCTAAAGCACCACCAAGTAATGAACCCATGGGAACACTAGAACCTTGTACTTCTTCGTCGTAGCACTCTTGATAAGGTACTCGCTTAATCACATTTCTATAGTTAGGTTCAGAACTTTGAACTTGTACTCTTTCAGTAAATGAGTTTGATGAGTCATTAGTCCTATACCCATTTGAGTTTATATTTCTTTGGGTATATGTGTACCCACCAGCAAATAATCCTTGTACCAACAAACCTGCTAAAATTAATTTTTTCACTTCTTATCCTTTTTATTTTATTATACTATAACTTAGCTTAAAAAACCATTAAGGTTTCCAATTATCATACCATTTTTCTATCTTAGTTATTTCATTTTCTGTAATATTGAACTGTTTATATAATTCATCATCACTCCATTTTTTATTAAGATTTATTTCTGGTAATTCTCTTAAAAAATCAAAAGTATGTTTTTTAAGATAGTTGTTTGACCAATTCCATATTATATATTTTATTAATTTAGAATCAATGAATGTCTTTATATTTTGAATTTCAAAATCTGTATATTGATTTTTCTTTGTTGAATAAAAACCATAATCAACCATATGATCTCCAATTAAACAATCAGTTAACTTCCCTGCATAAGGTACAATTAATCTATAAAATGAATTATCTATATCTGTATATTTGTTTTTTTTTGGTTGAAGACATAACCTTATTAGCTGAAATATCTGAAACTAGTTGATCTGTTGATATACCAGCCTTTTCGTTATTGGTTTGATATATTTTTAGTTTTTTTTAAGTTATTATACTTTATACTTACTTTTGACATAATATTGAAAAAAATAATATAACCTGATCTAATACATTCATTAATTTTGGTAACTTTTTTCTCTTTTTTATTTTCTATAACTGTTATGAAATTTGTATTTTTATTTACACTAGCCTTCCATTGTATAACATCTTGCCCTATATTAAAATCATTATTTGCATCATAATTTACTGATGTTAAATATTTATTTAGAAAATCATCTATATCCTTTTTTTTAGTATTAGGAATTAATATATTTACTGGTGTTATAAAAGAAATTTCCCCATATTTTTTTAAAAGTTTTATTACTTTTGAAGTAACATCTATATATAGCTTTCTTTGAGTTATTTTAGGATATTGATATGGAGGATTACCCACTATATAATCGAATTTCATATTTATTTTGTCCTTTAGGAGATCACTTAGGAAATAAAAGGTAATATCTTTATACAGATATTTCATACAGTTCTTTATTATTTTGTTTTCTACTATAGCATATACTTTGTTTCCCTTATATTTATCATATGTTTCATTGAATTCATTATATGCAATTCCTGAACGATATATCAATAATACATTCATACTTATCCTTTATGGGATAGTATATAATAAATTAGCTTAATGTATGGTTAAAATTTAAAATATATTTTACCTCAATATCACTTAGATTAAAAGCATTCTGAATATCTTTATTTGTATATTTTTTAGAGAAATCTATTTTTGGAAATGCTTTTAATATATTATTAAATCCAGTTCCACTTAATTTACTTGAAAGTAAACATATGTTTATACATATATCATTAAATAAAAAACCTTTTATATTTTCTATTTCTTCATCTTTTAGGTTTTCAATAACTACATATGGGTGCATTTCATTATAAGATTCGTTACTTATAATAATATTTTCTTTTTTATAAGCTTTTGAAATTGAAAGAAGTAATTTTTTTAATCCATAATCCGAAGGTTTTTTATTTGTATAGCAATATTTAGATTCTTTGAAATGATTCAGAATAATTTTATATTTACCATTTTTACTAATAGCATTTTTAAAAGATTGATCATCTTTAAATAATCTATCCTTTATATTAGATTTTATTTTTTTAAATATTTGTATTCCTAATCTTGACTCTTTTTCAAACATAGGTTTACCTGTTTCTATATACTCAACTGAATAATCTTTATTTATTATTTTTACTATATTTGATTTTTTTGTTTTATCTATACACCAACTTATAATATCAACACCCACATTAAACTTTTCATTAGTTGTATAATCTATATATACTAATTCTTTTATATTTGTTATATTAAATTGTCTACTACCAACAATAGTTTTAGGAGTTATAAATGTCATAATACCTTTTGGTTTGAGTAAGTTTAAACAATGTTTAGAAATTTTAAAATATAGGTTTCCTGTTTTTGACCCATTCTTATTTTGATATGGAGGATTACCTATTATATAGTCAAATTTCATATTTATTTTGTCCTTTAGGAGATCATTTAGGAAATAAAAGGTAATATCTTTATACAGATATTTCATACAGTTTTTTATTATCTCATTTTCTACTATAGCATATACTTTGTTTCCCTTGTATTTATCATACGTTTCATTAAACTCATTGTATGCAATTCCTGAACGATATATCAACAATACACTCATAGCTATCCTTTATGGGATAGTATATAATAAATTAGCTTAAAAAGACGTTAAGTTACCATTTATATCTAGGATTCCTTCATTTATGAGTTCTTGTTCCATTTCTTCAGTATAAAATTCTTTCCAAAAATCTTTCTTGAATTCTCTTATGAATTTGAACATTGTACCTGGTGCATCTATTATTGGGTTTTTAGCATCTCCGCCTATACCACAAAAATATTTTTTTAATATTTTAAACTCTTTAGATTCAATAACCTTTTGCATTTTATAAAGATTTATTGGAGAATCTAATATTGCTGCAGCAAACTGAGTCATACCATACTTACTATCTAAATCAAGTACTGAAAATGGTGATGCTTTTATTATTATAAGTTTAGATATTCCAAAATGTCCTTTACAGTTAGTGTTAGAATAAAATAATTTAAGTCCCTTTTGAGGATAACCATATACTACTGGATACTTAAATTCATTATTTTTATTTTTTCTTGTTCTACAATTTTTACCACTAGAAGTATGATAATTTGAATTAAATATCAGATTCACTTTTTCTTCATTCTTATTTGCATTTAATTTATCTAGAATATCAAATCTATTTGTTGGTATTATTTCATACTTCTTTAAATTTATCTCAACAATACCATGTTTTGTTTTTACAATAGTATCTTTATAATCTAAAGACCTTTCTTTTTTTAAATGTACTATATCATAATCTGTACTAGCTCCAAATTTTCTAAGTCCTTGTTCTTTATCATTAAATTCCATTCTGATAATTTTATTAGATTTATATATATTTTTAACTTTATATTGAGCATTATTACTGTTTTTTGTTGAAAATCTCCAACCACCTGGGTGTATTAGATCCATCTCACCACCATCTTTAAGCAAGGAGTAGAATTTGACTACTAGTAAATCCCAGATAGTTTGGGTTTTATCAGGACCTACTTGTTTCTGGTAAGGAGGATTACCCACTATATAATCGAATTTCATATTTATCTTGTCCTTTAGGAGATCACTTAGGAAATAAAAGGTAATATCTTTATACAGATATTTCATACAGTTTTTTATTATCTCATTTTCTACTATAGCATATACTTTGTTTCCCTTATATTTATCATACGTTTCATTAAACTCATTGTATGCAATTCCTGAACGATATATCAATAATACATTCATATTTATCCTTTATAAGGATAATATATGATAACTTAGCTTAAAGAGACGTTAATTTCTTATTCTTCACTTAATTCTGAATTAGCATCCATATATTCTATAATTTTTGTTTTATTCTTTTTTGGATCATAATTTCTAAATAATGTTTCTATTTGGTATTCAAACCCATTATTTTCTAAATTTTGAATAAAACTTTCTTTTGAAAATGGTATTAATGAGTCCCAATCTTTTTCATTAATACCTATTAGTTCAGTAATGGTATTTGCTTTAAGTAATTCATGTGATATATATGGTAAACAAACTAACAATTCACTATATATTTCTTTTAATTTATAGTTATCCTTTTCATTTTTCTTTTTTTCTTTTGGTTCTGATTCTGATTTTTTTGAAGGTTGTAATGTTTTTTTACTTTTTGTAATGTCTTTTCTTTTCTTCTCTGAATTTAGTGCAAAATCAATATCTAAGTCTAAATCATATATCCTACCAAGAATATATCTAGCACTATCTGAAAATTTTAAGAGTTTATCAATAAATAATTCACCATAATCTGTTTCATTCTCAAAAGTTAATTCAGTAGCATCAAATATAAAACTACTAAAATCATTCAAACTAAAGAATCTTTTTGCTTTGTTTATAATAGTCGATTCTGTTTCATTTAAGATATTTTCATGTTCTGATAAAAACAAATCTTCACCTAATGATACATCAGTAAATGATATAAGAACTATATTGGATGATTTTTTAGTATTTTCATTATTTTGAGTAAGACCCCTAGATATTTTTTGAATACTTGCATTTGTTAAGGGACCATCTGCCATATTAATGACAAGATCAATCTCTGAAATGCTAAAACTTCGTGAACTCATTTGTCTTGAAAAAATAACAACTTTTTTACCAGGATTTCTTCTTAAAAGTCTTTTTATTTTGCGTTCACTATCTTTATTACTATATCCCTCTTCAGATGTTATGGTTGTTACAATAGTATCTGGGTGTTGAGATTTATATTCTTTTGAAAATTTTACAAGATGAGAATTTAGTTTAGTATTTATGAATACCATTGCTACCTTGCTATCTTCACTTATGTTTATATCAGGGTTTTTATATAAGAATGTATCGATATATGGAACTAATTTTTTATGTCTTCTTGCTTCTGCAAATGATTGAGCTATATTTAACATCATAGAATCTTCTTGCATTGTCATTTTTGCTGTTATGAAGTTTCTTTTTACAATATTTTCAGATAATTCAAATAAGTCTGAATATGTTACTGTTTTTCTAAATGTATTTTCTTCTATACTTTCATCTCTGATGATTTTATCTGCTTTATATATCCCAGTACCTGTCATTACTATTTGTTTTACAACATTTAGTTTTTCTTTTATATGTCTAAGTTTTTCTCTTGATATAGTTGAATGAGATGCTAAGTCTGCTTCATCTGTAACCAAAATAACATTAGCATTTTTAGGAATATTATCAAGTTTTTCAAGAATAATTTCATCATTTACAAATAAGGAACTTGAAATTAATTTGAATTCATAGTTTGGTTTTCCTTTATGAGAACCATTATAACTATCTTCAAATGAACTATTAGATGATAGGTTTTTAGATGCTATGACTAAGTAAACATTATCATATTTTTGCTCTGCAAGTGCTTGTGCATACTCTAAGATTAAATATGTTTTTCCAAATCTTGGTGCTAAATTTAGAAGATTAAAGAATTTATCTGCTTCTAACATTTCATCAAGAACAATTTGTTGATGATTTCTTAGAGTTATTAGTTGTAGTGGAGGTTTTTTTGCAACAATTTCAATTGCTTTGGCTATTATATCATTGTTTATGTTTTTAAACCACTCTGATTTATGACCTAATTCATTTAGTTCTCTTTCATATCCTTGTTCCTCAAGAACAGCATGAATTTCATAATCCCTAAATGTTCTTCCAGTATAATCTTCTGCTAACCAGTGCCTACAAAGATCGTGATCTTTATGAAGACTTGCATTTATAATGGTTTCATTATTTCTTTGTATAACTGATCTTATTGTATCACCAACTTTTACAAGACCTGGTTTTTCTTTAACGTATAATGAATATATCTTATTTCTTTTATGTAACATATTTATCCTTTATAGGGATATTATCCCACAAATTACCTTAAAGTTTGGTTAAAAATATTCCAATTGTTTAATAGATATAAACTAAAGCCAAAATTAAATATTAGAAATACTATAACAGTAACTTTAACGGATATCAAAAGTAATCCTGTACTCAATATAAGACCGAAAAGAGTTCCATTTGCTACATAATCATTTCTAACTATTTGAAATTCTGGCACAGATTCTGGATAATATTTTGTTATATAATTTTGAAGAGTTATTGAATAAGCAGAAAATACACATATTTCTATAAATGTACTTATACTATCCATATAAACCATAGTCACGGGACTCCAAAAATATAATGCTGCACTAAGTGTAAAAATTATATGAACAAAAATACCCAATCTAAATAATTTTTCATTACCTAGTTTAACAAAATATGGGTTTGTTTTGACAGCTAGTGTATAAGATATGCTAAATAATGATATCATAAATGTCACCATATATAAACCATACAGATGAGTCATAACAGGTGACAAAATAGCAGTACTTACAGAAATTAAAAAAGCATTTTGTATTCTAAATTTGGTTATAGTATCAAAAGCTTTGAGTGATTTCAAAAGTTTCATCAAATACCTTTTTGTTCAAATCTTATAATATTATGATAAGTATCATAACTCCATTCTTTCCTTCCCCATGATGACTAGGATGATTATTATCCAATTCAAATGTTTCGTAAAATATATTTGGTTTATGAATAACACCTATGATATACTTTAATTCAATATAAGATGAGTCTTCCATACCATCAAATTCATATCTACTGATTAATACAGGTTGTAAAATATAATCATTATTTAAAGTATATTCTAGTAATTCATACTTACTGTTTCCTTCTAGATATTCATTATATATTTTTTTGTTTTTAACCCCCAACTTCATTAATTAGTTCTTTTACTTTTTCAGGGATAATTATGGTTACATGTCTAGATTTATAAAGGAGTTCATCCTTATATATCAAAAAACAATAATCTTCATTTACTTTAACTTTTTGGGTATCTATTAATTCTGGAGTTTCTATAAATTTAAGAACATATACATAACCTATAACTAATAGTATAACTGTGAGTGTAAACATCTATCTTACCTTAAAATCAATTTTATTCCAATATTTTTCAATATCTTTATTTTTAACAACAGCATTTAAGAACCTAATATGATTATTTCGGGATCTTATTTTTCTGAATTTATTTCTTTTTACTTTTTTAAGAACTTCTCTGAACTCTTTAATCCAAAGTTTATTATAATGCTCAGGAAGTTCTACAATTTTGTCCAGTTTATATCTTGGATGATATGATTCAACACCATGTGCTAAAGCATTTAAGTCCTGAATAGATTCTAAAAAATCAAAAGCTGTTCCATAAACATATTGATAATCTGTTAGATAATCACCATTTGAATCAGTTCTGTAGTAGTATTCTTTAACTCGTTGTGTAGGTTTAAGTTCAAATTGAAGTTTTTCGGGGATTTGAAGTTCATCATTAACACACTCTTGCTGTGCAGTAGTTAAAGTTTCTCTTGAATTAAGAGAATCGAAAAAATCATTGTGTGGTAATTCTGGGTACTTTTCATATAATGTCATAATCTATCCTTTATAGATATATTATACTACACTCTAGCTTAATAGATTATTAAACCAGGTTTTTACTTCTTCATTAATTATAAGTTTATATTCCAAATATCACTATTTGGTACATATCTTTTTATTTTTTGTATAATTCTATCATCTATATCTGATTTTTTTACAGTCTTATTTCTTGCCTTTAACAATATATAATCCTGTGCCTTAATATATTGACCACCATTTTTAGATTTTTTTACATCATTATCTATATTTGCTTGATTAAAGACCAAATATATTTCGCCTTTTATGTACTTATCTAATGATTGTCCCATATTAAGAATTTTATTCATTGTATAAGAAACACCATCATGTGTTGCTAAAAGAATATCTTCAGGAACCATTCTATCTCTGGTTTTATTTTGTTTCAAAGCCATACTGATAGTATTCAAAACCCAAACTATACTGATATTTTCTTTATCATATCCAATATTTAGTATATCATTAGCAATATTGATAAATTTTGTCATATCTTTCATAGTTACATCAAAGATTATATTTGGTTTTCTATCCTTAGGAGCAAGTATAATGGATTTTAATGCAGTTTTAATTTGTTTATCTGAAATTTTCATAGCTGCAAATATATTATGTAAAAATTTCACATTTTCTGGTTCTGTAAGGTCTAAATTTTTTATAGATTTCCCGTACTTTTCTTTTACTTTATCAGCAAGTACTGTACTATGTATAGCCAATTCTTTAAGTCTATCCACATTAAATACTATTCCTTCAACACCAATAATATTTGATTTAATGAAACCTTTTCCCGATCCTGCGCCACCTGCTAATATGATTACTTCACCAAATTTAGGATGAGTGTGCTTATCAAATGTAAGCATAACCTCATTTAAATATTCGCGAAATTTCATACTGTTACTTTACAACTTATATCACTTGATGAAAAATCGTCACTATATGAAACTGACTTTATTTTTTTAGGGTCAGTGTAACTTATTCCACCAGTTGTTTCAATCCAAATACCAGTTTTTTTAGATAGTTTTTCTAAACCTTTAGCAAATTCTCTCATTGCTTTATCGGTAATTTTATTATAATTATCACCTTCTAATAAATCTCTAAATGTACTCATTTTCTTTCCTTTTTAAATATTTATATCTTTAATTACAATCTTTTCTTAGTTCCTTTGATTTTTGTTAAGTTATTATCTACTTCTTTGAACATATTAAATGGATTAGCATGCCCATTTGATTTTAATGCCATGAACTCAATGTTTTTAATTTTTTTCATATATTCTATAACTTTATCATGAGGCATAATGTTTTCTCTGATCAAAATACAAAATTCATCACCAGATATTCTAAAAACTTGATTAAATGTAAAATATTGTCTAAGGTCTTTAGCAACAGATACAATTAATTCATCACCTTTGTGCATACCGTGAAGTCTATTAGTATTATGTAAATCATTAATATCTGCTAGAACCAATGTAAATGGTTCATTTGCGAACTTATATTCTTCAAATACACGATTAAATTTTTCGTAGAAATCCTGCTTCATCATAAGTTTTGTCAAATAATCAAACTTGTATTTCATAACCAATGATTCTAAGTAAGTAACTCTATCTTTGTATTGTTCAATTGTTTCGCAATCATTCATTTCATTATTTTTCATATGTTATCCTTCAAAATCCTTTAAGTTCATTGCCATTTCTTTAAGTTCTAATGCTCTTTCAAGTGTGTCTGTAGTATCTTTATCGTTTCTAAATTCTTGGAAGTTAGCATGAGATAATGCGTAATGATCTTTATTTTTAGATTTGGTAATATCATTACATTTTATTTCAAATACTTTTCCAATATAATTATTTCTATCAGAATTTATAGTTTCTAATTCTTTATCACTAAAACCTGAACACTGACCTTGTATAGTTCCTTCATCATTTGTAAAGGTCATAGCACCAAATGTTTTTTCTCTTTTGGTTCCTTTAGTGCCTTCAGTAAATCCTGTACATCTTACTTCTAAAAATATTTCAAGTTTTACTTTTAATTGTTGTTTTGAAGTTCCATCTTTCCAAACCATATCGTGAGATTTGATAACAGTACCCTCTCCACCTTCTTCAGTAACTTCTTGAAAATGCTCAAATGCTTCTTTCATATTTTTTATTATTTTATAATCTATTAGTTGAACATGTGAGTTCTCTGGAAGCACTGACAGTGTTTTTTCTAAAAGTTCCAATCTATCTTCATATTTAGTTGGTTCTGAAGTTTTAAGATATTTTTTCTGAATTTCTTTATCCATGCTATACTCATGTGCTGGTATCATATCCCAAACTGTGTATATAATATCTTCATGTGGAGGATTATCAGAATTGATAAGACCATTACCTTTTTTACGATCTTTTTCACCTCTTAATGTCATTTCACCAATTAATGTATAAGCATCTATATTTAGAGTTTTTAGTTCCTTTTCAATAATAGGAAATTGTTCTTCTTGACCACTTCGTGATAATATTGTAATATTACCAGCATCAAATGTTGAACTGCGATATGTGCCATCCATCTTTGTTTGAGAAAATACTTTTTCATTGAAGTTAATATTTTTTTTAATATTTTTAGATGTTCCAATATCACATCTTTCATAAGGTGGCTTTGTGATAAGATTTTTGATTACCTTATTGATATTAGTTCTGCCCATATTGATTTTAAGGTCTCTACCAATTACAAGTTCTAATATTTTAGCATCTTCTTTTGATAAGCAAGATAGTGTTTCTGTGAGTAAATCAATAGCTGCATTACCTGTAACATTTCTTGTTGCAAGGTCTTGTTCAAGAACTGTAAGGGCATAAGTTAATGAATTAGCACCAGAATAATTTTTAATTTCTGGAATATTTTTCATTGTAATACCATATGTAAATGCTACTTTATCATATGTCATTTTGAGAAGTCTTTGAAGGTTTTTGTTATCTTTGTATTTTCTGAGGGTATCAATCTTATAGTTTGTTGAATTAGATTGATTTAATTCTTGAAGTATATGTTGCATTTAAGTTCCTTTTATTTTCTTTATATAGTATTATACTATATAAATACTTAAAAGGAACTTAATCGTTATTTAATTCATTAAATTTACTATATCAACCAAATGATTAGCGATATTATATGCATTCTCTGAATCATTATAAGATAATAATAGTTCAGCGTCGTCTTTAATTTCTATATTATTTGCTTCACAATATAATGTTAGGTACTTGTGCATATTCATATTTGAAATATTATCTAAATATTTTTGTTTGAACATTAATAGTGCACCTGCTTGAGCACTTATAACACTAGCAGTTTCACTCTGATTAGCCTGGTCTATTATAACAATTTCATTTGTTTCAAAATCAAAAGCAAATGAAGTATGTGAACTGTTTTCATTATTTATTCTCATAGTGAATAATGCTTGATTAAGATTTATAGTTTTATCTTTGCTTTGAGTTCTTTTATCTATAATAATAGCACCTACATTAACATCACATTTTGAAAAATCGACACCAGAATAACAAATTTCATTAAAAATAGCAAAATCAACTACTTTTCCTGCTTTCTCGATATCAATGTCAATAAATTCTGCAGTAACAATTCCATCTTTTGGTTCTCTACAAGATGTAAAATCACCTGAGTGTAAAGCATAATCAGATGATAAATTTTGCCAACTTATATATTTTTCAATTTTATCATCTTTGATAAACATTCCTGATAAATCAAGATCAATATCTGCAGCTTTTTTATTTTTAGCACTCCATGACATAAATATTCTAAGAAACTTATGTTTATCTAGTGATATTCTAGTTCCTGGAGTAAAAGTTTTAGAGTTAAATACACTAAAATCTCTCATTTCATATGGTACCATATATTTTTTGAGGTTTTCATCTATTTGAACTGATTTAGCATCAAATAGTTTTTTACCTTCAAATGATTCCTTAATTTTTTGTTTAAGGGCTTTTAGTACCTTTTTAGAATGTTTAAGTTTTTTAATTCCAGGTATTGTTATAGTTTTATTTTTAAGTTTTACCACTCTTTCATCAGTTTTATTTTTTGAACGATATGTGAGCAATGATAGAACTTGTATCATAAGTTTAGGATTTAGATCAGCATTTAGTAGAACTTCACATAATTGATTAATTTGTTCTGTAGTGGAGTGTCTTATAACAAAATCTAAATTTCTAAGTAAAATACCAGGTCTAAGTGCTAAGTGATCAATAAGTTTTGTAATATTAGTTCGTTTGAACTCTTCTACCCAAAAGTTATATGTTCTGAATGTTACATTTTCTCTAAGATCACTAAATGCCTTTTGTAATTTTGTTAAGTTCTTAAATTTTTTATCACCTGGGTGTAATGCTTGACCAATTGCTATCCATTCTGATCTATGTTGAAGTAACTCAGTATAGCCTTGTTGAAAATCTTTAGTTAGTATTTTATTTAAGAGTCTAAAAATGAATTTTTTATTAGATGTACTTATTCTATATTCTTTATTTCCAAATCTATTTACAGCATTTATATATCTAAGGGCATCATTTACAGTTCTTAGAATATCACACTCTTTATATATTTCAGGGTATATATTACCTATAGCAATAATATTTTCTTTTACCTTTATATCTTTAACATTTGCTTTCACTATATCTTTGAGATTTTCTGAAACTTCTAAAATATTTATTTGTGCTTTTCCAAATACAATTGGAGATGTTACTATATTTTTAACATATAAATCAAATTCTTCAGGACTTTTAAGTTCTAAAATTTTAAATTCACGATTTCCAAATTTTTTGGGTTTTTTATAATCTTTAAATACAGAAGTATCAATCATATTGAGATTGTATCTGATAAAGTAGTGCTTAATTTGATTAATATAATCTTCTTCTGTTGGAGATGAATTTTTAATTTTTTCAGAATTGAAGAATGAATCATTAAATACTTCAGCACCAGTAGAAGCATAAAAATTTATAACAGCATTAACTGTTTGTGGACTTCTTGCTAGGTACTCAAGAACATTTGGTAAAATTAAGATATTGTTTATTTCAGCAAGTTTAAGAAGACCAATAAGAGTTTTATTTGTTGTTTTGTTAGAAGATAGTTTTTGTTCAACAATAAATCCATCAAGAAGTGTAGCGTTATCCATTATGAGCCTTTATAAGAAGATGAGTACCAATCAATACCAGAAATTGCATTTTAAAGTATCATTAGAAGTATCTAGTATTTTATGTCCTCGAAGATAAGGAACCAATCGTATTCAGAAAATTCACCATAATATTTTAGAAGTATCTGAACACTTATGTTCCAACTATAATTGTTAAATGAAAAAGAACTAATCATATCCAGTAAAATTATAATAGTTAGAAGTAACTAGATATATATGTTCTTTTAATAGTAGTATTATAGTATAAACTTACTTAATAATTTATAACTTTGATAAATATTTTATCATAAGTTTATATTCTTTTGAATTATTTATCTTTTTCAATAAACAAGAAGACTATAATTTATATTCTTTTGAATTATTTATCTTTCAATAAACAATAAGACTATAATTTATATTCTTTTGAATTATTTATCTTTTTCAATAAACAAGAAGACTATAATTTATATTCTTTTGAATTATTTATCTTTCAATAAACAATAAGACTAT
>Ga0256840_1001377_pt1 | contig 23094 bp, 23 predicted proteins | sample 355202metaG_FD_185969 | JGI IMG/M metagenome (GOLD analysis project Ga0256840, IMG submission 185969) | Hydrothermal vent microbial communities from Mid Atlantic Ridge, Atlantic Ocean - 355-202 | ecosystem: Environmental > Aquatic > Marine > Hydrothermal vents | place: Atlantic Ocean: Mid...
AGCCTTGCAATCCGCTACTAAACGAGCTTAAACGGAAATTGAAAGCTTTGGTAAAAGATTTTTATTGAAAAACGAAAGTAAGCGAGACCACCTTGTACAGAATGTGCGAAAAATATTTGACACTACCGGGTCTACTGGTGTCATTATTCCTCCTCATTGTTCGTCTAATACCCTTGAAAAAAACCAAAAAAAAAACCGCTGGACCGTAGAGGCACACGTGTAGCGTGCTTCTCGGTCCAGCGGTAATTATCGACAAGTAATCAGCCTATCACTCGTAGCCTGGGCCAATACCCTTTGGGGCGTTTAAGGCAATCCAGGTCTCTTGCGGTTTCCGTCTTGGATCGTTTTTAGATTAATAAAAATCTAAACAATTATGGCTAAATGTAGTACTGCATCTCTAAATTATAACAGCATAGAAAATTCTATTTTGTCCAAAGTGCACCTTAAGATAACTCTCTTAAATTGAATTATCTTTCCATACATCAATAATGCTTTGACAGGGTGATGTCAAGAAACCAAAGCACTTAACCTACTGTAATAAGGGTGAATAAAGAAAATAAAGAAAATAAAGTAGAATAGAGAAAAGTCTCTTCAAACAGAAGGTACAAATAAAATAATGACTTATGCCAATAAGGATATAATTGAAGTTTTTTTAAAAAAATTTTGCAAAAGCACTATTTTAATGCCTACTGATCAAAGTAAGTATGTATCAACGAGGTTCGTATTTTCGTGATGTACAAAAAGTAAGACTTTAAAGGCAAAGAAAATGTTCCCTAAATTTTCTTAATTACTGACCCGGTAATTGGTCCAAATAATCCGCCCACCACTGCATTATCTTCCTGCGCTGCTCTATGTATTCGCTACGGTGGTACGCTGCCCTGACTTTGTTTCTCTCTTCATGGGCAAGGGCTTTTTCGATTACATCTCCATTCCATTCGGCTTCGTTGGCGATTGTCGAAAAAACTGCCCTGAACCCATGTACTGTTGCCCTGCTATGGTACCCCATTCTATACAAAGCATACAGCATAGTATTTTCCGAAAGTTGCTTGCTCTGATTTCTGATCCCCGGAAAAACAAGTCCTTCACAACCATAAAGTTTCCCGACCCTGGCTAACACCCCTACGGCTTGAACTGATAATGGCACGTTATGGGGCGTACCCATTTTCATTCGCTTGGCTGGTATCGTCCACATGGTATCTTCAAGGTTTATTTCATCCCATGTTGCACCTCGAACTTCGCCGCTTCTTGCCGCGGTTAGTATTGTAAATTGAAGAGCAAGTCTTGTGGTCACATGGAGATCTGCAGAGCCAAGATTCCGCAAGAACTCCGGCAAATCTTTTTCAGCAAGGGCGGCCCTGTGCACAACTTTCCTAGTCTTCAATGCTCCCTTCATATCTGCGGCCGGATTGTAGGTTATAAGACCTACTTGTATTGCATAACGAAAAACAGCATTCATCCGCTGCAAAACCTTACGGGCTATCTCCAGAGCACCACGGCCTTCAATCTTTCTTAGCACCTTCAGCACTTGAGGCGGGGTAATAGTGTCGATCTGCAAATTTCCAAGAACTGGAAAGGCGTCATGGGCCAAAGTATCATAAACAGCGCTTGCGTGATCTTTGCTCCAGCTTCCCCGTTGAATCTCTATCCACTCATTAGCAATATATTCAAAAGTAGTTTTACCGAGGTTTTTTTCAGCCTCCACTTTTTCACGGAGCTGCTGTTTCTTTTTACGCCGCTCTCTGGCCGGGTTTATACCTGCTTTCACATGCTCCCTTGCTTTCGCCCTGCCAGCCCTAGCTTGCTCCAGGCTCATTTGCGGGTACGACCCAAGGGTAAAGGTGGACTCCTTGTTATCTACCCGAAAGCGGTATCGCCATGTTTTGTTTCCGGATGTTACCACATGAAGATATAACCCGTGCCCATCGGGTAATTTATACGGTTTATCAATTACTTTTGCGTTCCTAACCTCTAAAGCTGTAAGCTTCGCCATCTCGCACCTCAAAACGGGTAAAAAGACAAGGGTATTTGGTTCCTTTTTATCGTACCCGCTTATTTACCCGCTTTTCCCCTAGGAAGTAAAGAGTTTTTATCGGAAGCTATAGTAAACAAAAAACCCGCGAACTAAGAATAGTCGCGGGATAGAAGGAATATATGAGCATTCCTGAGAATAACAAATGGTGCCGGAGGTCGGAATCGAACCGACATGATCATAAGATCGCTGGATTTTGAGTCCAGTGCGTCTACCAGTTTCACCACTCCGGCACATTGAAAATGAATAAAGATTAATACCGTAACTGCCTCCCGACTGTCAAGAAAAATGGCATAATCACGAAGTTTCCACAAAGATATCGCGGAGATTATAGGTATAATTTACTGCAGACCAAATGCTTAATACCAAAGAGATATAAATCAGAACCATTGCAAATTCATACTGATAGGGAATGGGAAGAAGGCCCAAAGGAAAAATCAACAAACCGACTCCATAGTATTGGAAATTACTCTTTATTTTCCCAAGGTTATCTGCAACAACTACTTTCCCTGTTGAAGCAGCTAGGCCACGGAGTCCTGTGATAAAAATCTCACGCCCGATAATAATAAGACAGACCCATGCAGGAACCCGGCCCAGAGGGATGAGCATGATAAGGGCCGCTGTCACCAGCAGTTTGTCAGCAAGGGGGTCCATGAGTTTCCCCAGTACCGTTTCACATTCAAACTTTCTTGCCAGGTACCCATCCAACCAATCAGTGAAAGCTGCCAAAGCAAAAACGGTCCAGGCAACAAAAGCAATAAGAATCGACTGCTCCTGCATCAAGAGGACAACCAGCAGCGGAATCATCGCAAATCGCAGACCAGTCAACATGTTTGGCCACGTCATGAGTTGCTTCATATACTGCCTTCACCCTTTTTCATCATTTTTCATTTGCAGAAGCAATCCGGATTTGAGACTGCGAAACGTAGCCTCCGTAGCCTTTATAATGTGCCAGAACCTTTTTTACATAATTCACAGTTTCTGGAATTCTGGGGATTCTCTGCAACCGCTTCACCAGAGTCGGGCCGGCATTATAAGCAGCCAGGCTCAATGGCACATTTCCATCAAAAATATCCAGAAGGCCTCGCAGGTAGCGAGTTCCACCATCAATATTCTCGTAAGGATTAAAGGGATTTCCAACGCTCAGTTCCCTGGCTGTTGCCGGCATCAGCTGCATCAGCCCTTTAGCACCAGCCTTTGACAGTGCATAGCAGTCAAAATCAGATTCCGTTTTGATCACTGCCTTGATCAGAATGGGATCCACATTATACAAACGTGCAGACCTGCAAATATGCCGGTCATAGGACGAAGAGTCCTGACGATACGAGTCGCGAAAGGAGGTTGGTCGCAGCGAAATGCTCTGGCTTTTGCTCGGCCTCCTGGTGATTCCCACCTTGGTGGACAGGGGACGACAACTTGCTGAGATGTTCATATTGGTGTACTGCACTTTTCCGGTACTGTCCACACAGGCAAACATTTCTGCCCTCACCTGGGTCTGTGCTGAAACAAGCAGAAGTACGATCACAAAGACTGCTGTAAATAATCTGAAGGATCTATTCATTCACCATCCCGCCCGACATTTTATTTTTTCCTCTTTTCCCAGTCAGCCAGGAACTGATCAATCCCAATATCAGTTAAAGGGTGTTTTGCTAGCTGCTCGATCACTTTCAGTGGAATAGTCGCAATATCAGCGCCAATGGCTGCGGAATCCATCACATGCTGGGGACTGCGAATACTTGCCACAATCACCTCTGTTTCCATCCCGTAATTTCTGTAAATTGACATGATATCACCTACCAGATCCATACCATGGGTACCGATATCATCAAGCCTACCCACGAATGGACTCACGTATGTCGCTCCAGCTTTTGCTGCAAGTAGAGCTTGGGCAGCAGAAAACATCAGAGTAACGTTGGTCCTGATCCCTAGGGCAGTCAGTTGTTTCACTGCCTTGATTCCTTCCATAATCATAGGGATTTTGATCACGATATTATCACTCATAGCAGCAAGTACCTTGGCCTCTTCCACCATCTTATCCGCCTCAAGGCTCACAACCTCTGCGCTGATGGGACCATCAACCACAGCAACAATATCTTTCAGAATCTCTTCAAAGGGTTTATCTTCTTTTGCAATCAATGAAGGATTGGTAGTAACACCATCCACCATACCCATTGCAACACCTTTTTTGATCTGCTCAAGGTTGGCTGTATCTATAAAAAATTTCATTCGTTTTCTCCCTCTTGTCTGACAAATAGATTGCAGCACTCTTCACTGCAAAAATATAGTATTTCGTTATTATGATTTGATTTCAGGCGAATGGCCTGTTGTTTCGGTACCAGCTTATGGCATATAGGATCCTCGATCAGTACATCTGCCACCGGTCCTTCATCCTGTCCATCCAGAGCAGACTTATCTGCCCCGTGATCTTTCTTTTTATTCCAGTCACCCACCAGTAACCTGTAACCTAGGTAAAGCAGGACTGCTATAATAATTATTTTAACAGGACTCACTTCATTAGTATAGTATCATTTTTTTGATACACTCGTTAAAAGATTAAACATCAGATGGCTGAGCAGGTAGGCATAGACCCAAAAACCTCATATGCGGCTCGCAAGTTTCCTGTTTGGTTTCATCATACCAGAGTGCCGCGAAATCAGACAAGAAACATGACAACGAAGCGGATAAAGAGATTTTACAACGCCATCTTTTTTAGAAAAGTCGATCGATATCAAGTCCACACACGGCGTTTAATATTCTGAACCTCTGTTGTACCGGAGCTCATCTGCTGCAGAAGCTCCCGGTGCATCCTCCCTGCAGTCAAGCCGGTTACAGGATCGCAATGTTCCGCATCAATTTCAGAAAGGGGTGCCAACACAAATAACCTCTCGGCAATATACGGATGGGGAAGTACCAAGCTTTCGCTGTTTTGGATACTATCTCCAAAATAGAGAATATCCAGGTCAAGGAGTCTATCCTGATACCCTTCCACACCCGTCTTTTTATCCCTGCCAAAACCCTTCTCAATTTGCTGCAGCAACGCCAGAAGCCGCCGGGCATCAATCCGACAGTCCAGGATCCCAACCGCATTAAGAAAGAGATGATCACTTTCCATTCCAACCGGTTCAGTCACATAGGGACTGGAAATCCTGACGGTCTCTACAGTGCTGCTTTTGCCAATCTCAAGCCAGGCCTGTTGCAAAATACGCTCACTGTTACCAAGATTGGATCCCAGTGCCACCCATGCCCGCCAACAGTCTTCCAATCTTTACAGATCCTGCAAGCCTAGAACATCAAACATGGTATATAAACCAGGTTCTTTTCCGGAAACCCAGGCAGCAGCCTTGGCGGCGCCCTGAGCAAAATTGTCTCGACTATGCGCCCGATGGGTAATCTCTATGCGCTCACCCGGACCACAGTAGTAAATAGTATGCTCGCCCACAATATCACCGCCACGAACAGTCTGGATACCGATTTCCTCAACGGTACGTTCACCGATGATGCCGTTACGTTCATAGACACCCACCTCAGCAAGGCTCCGTTTCACCCCGGAAGCTGCCATTTCAGCTAGTTTCAAGGCTGTTCCGGAGGGTGCATCCTTTTTCTTGTTATGATGCAGTTCCACGATCTCAATATTGTAGTCATCACCAAGGATGGATGCCGCCTTGGCTGCAAGCTTAAAGAGGACATTCACCCCAACTGCCATATTAGGCGCCTGAACACAGGGGAAGGAGTTGGCAAGATCTTTCAATTCTGCAAGATTTTCTGCACTGAGTCCTGTTGTTCCGATAACCATCGCTCTCTTATGTGCTGCCGCAACTTTGGCAAAACCCATGGTCGCCTTGTGGAAGGTAAAATCGATAATGACATCACCCTTGTCAATCACAGCCTCAAGTCCTTCTTCGATAGTAACGCCAGCAGTTCCCCAGCCACCCATTTCACCAGGGTCGCGGCCGATCGCTGAGCTCCCTTCTGCTTCAAAGGCCGCAGCATAATTCAGTTCAGGGTGCTGTGACACCATATATCCTATGCGCTGCCCCATTCTTCCGGCTGCTCCAGCTATTATTACATTTATCATCTTTTGTCCTCGTAGCAACTACAGTAAACCCGTATTTTTCATTGCGGCAGTGAGTGTCTCAAGTGCCTTGTCATCGATCTCGGTAAGTGGCAGGCGCGGCAGGCCATCCTTCACTTTACCCATGAGTTCAACACCTTTTTTGGCTGGAACCGGATTGGGGGCAGAAAACATTGAAGTCATTAGTGGCAGGAGCTTGTAATGAACCTCATTGGCCTTTTTAATATCACCAGCCAGGGCCGCTTCCATAAGATCTGCCATACCACGGGGATGTACATTTGAGGTAACCGAAATCACGCCTTTTCCGCCGATAAAGACGGTGGGCATGGAGGTAAAATCATCACCTGACAAAACGATAAAATCGTCGGGACACTGGCGAATCACCTCACTGATCTGCTGCAGAGATGCTGACGCCTCTTTGATTCCGATGACACTGTCAATCTCGGCAAGACGCGCCACAGTTTCCGGTAGAAGATTGATAGAGGTCCTGCTGGGAACATTATAGAGAATGGTTTGAATATCCACAGCCTCGGAAATGGTCTTAAAATGCTGATACAGACCTTCCTGGCTTGGCTTGTTATAATAGGGGGTGACAGAAAGAACAGCATCTGCGCCACTATCCTTGGCACTCTGGGTAAGCTCAATGGCCTCTTTGGTATTATTAGCCCCGGTTCCTGCGATAACGGGCACACGGCCATTTACCGTTTTTACAGTGAGCTCAATGACCCGTTTGTGTTCAGCAAAACTCAGTGTTGCAGATTCTCCCGTGGTTCCACAGGGCACGATCCCGTGGGTTCCTCCCTCGATCTGAAATTCAATAAGGTCAATCAGCCCCTGTTCATCAAGTTCGTCATTGATATAAGGGGTGACGATTGCAACAATTGCTCCATGATACTTTTCCATAATTCCTCTCCTGACTCTCTCTATTTAGGTAGACTGAAGACGGAAGGATAAAGGCTGAAGGAAACAAACAGTTTCCACCAGCCTTTTATCTTCAGTCCTTCATTTTTCTAATGATTCGGCAGTTAACTGGCCGATATAAATAATTCTGGCAGGCCCCTGCAGATACACATTTTCTGCCCGGCCGTTCTGCTGCAAATCAAAAACAATGGTTAATTTTCCCCCACCCGAGGTAGTGACTGTCACCGGAGAAGTGGCAAGTCCTCTGGCGGCTGCAAAGATGGCAGATGCCACAGCTCCGGTGCCACAGGCCATGGTTTCACCCTCAACCCCGCGCTCGTAGGTTCGGACCCTGATTCCCCCCGTACCCAGTGGTTGAACAAAGTTTACATTTGTCCCGGCAGGCTGAAACAGCTCATGAAAACGGATACTCTTCCCCCATTTCCTGACAGCTATTTCTTCCTGTTCCTCCATAAACAGCACCGCATGGGGCACCCCTGAATTCATAAAGGATATCTCACTCATCCTGCCACCCAGTTCCGCTTCCAGACCAGTGCGATAATCAAAGGGTGCAGTCATCAGCAGGCTCACCTCGCCATCATCATTTAAAACCTCAGCTTCAATGATTCCGGCCAGGGTCTCGAAGGACATCTTTTTACCTGTTATCCCTTTAGCATATGCAAAACGGGCCGCACATCTAGCTCCATTACCACACATTTCAGCTACAGATCCGTCGCCATTAAAGAAACGCCAGCTGAAATCCGCCTTTTCGGAGTTTTCAATAAAAATCACCCCGTCTGCCCCCACAGAAAACATACGGCGGCACACTCCACGCACAAAATCTGCCTGTATCTCTTCAGGAACCAGCGGCCTGCGATGGTCAATGACAATAAAATCATTACCGGTACCACTCATCTTGGCAAATGGTACAGGAAACTCAATATCCATTTTATTTCTCCAGAAATCCAGGAATCTTCTCACCCCGAATCAGTGATTCCACGCTTTCTCGTTCTCGAATGACCTCAAACTGATCTCCATCCACCATCACCTCGGCCACGCGGGGCCTCGAGTTGTAGTTGGAAGCCATGGTAAAACCATACGCACCGGCACTCATCACCGCCAGCAGGTTGCCCTGCTGAACAGCAGCAAAATCCCGGTCTTTCGCAAGAAAATCCCCGGTCTCACAAATTGGACCAACCACATCCACCACCCGTGAAGCAGCACCAGTTTCTATGACCGGCTGGATGGCATGAAAGGCACCATAGAGGCTTGGGCGAGTGAGATCGTTCATTCCGGCATCAACCACAACAAAATGTTTTTCCTTGGCTCCACCACGATTAGTCTTGGTGTACTGCACCTCAGTCACCAGAATACCGGCATTTCCAGCAATTACCCGACCAGGCTCAAAGATCAGGGTGGCCTCAAGATCACTCAGCTCTTCCCTGATGGCCTCCGCATATTCTTGAGGATGGGGTGGTTTTTCGTCATCATAGATGATACCCACCCCGCCACCAAGATCAATATACTGTATTGCTATTCCCTTCTCAGAAAGACGTCCGACAAAAGTTTTTATTTTTCGCAGCGCCTCAATAAATGGTGCGATAAGGGTTAATTGGGAACCAATATGACAACTCACCCCTTTAACCTCAACATGCTCCATCTCACTTGCCTGCACATACAGTTCCCCAGCTTCCTGGATGGGAATTCCAAATTTGTTTTTGGCAAGTCCTGTGGATATATAGGCGTGTGTTTTGGGATCCACATCCGGATTTACCCGAAAAGAGACCGGTGCTTTGACACCCATATCAGCCGCTACCCTGTTAAGGCGCTGCAGTTCCTGTTTCGACTCCACATTAAAGAGCAAAATCTCTGATTCCAGACCATAACGCAGCTCTTTTTCTGTCTTACCTACCCCGGAATAGATAATCTTCCGAGGGTCAATGCCAGCTTGTAAGGCACGAAACAGCTCACCACCGGAAACAATGTCAGCGCCACCCCCAAGTTTGCCAAAGAGAGAGAGGATGGCAATGTTGGAACAACTCTTCACCGCAAAACAGGTGATATGTTCAAGCCCTTCAAATCCTGCATCAAAAGCCCGAAAATGACGATCCAAGGTAGCTCTGGAGTAAAGATAGAATGGTGTCCCCACCTCTTTTGCGATATCGGCAACAGCAGTATCTTCACAAAAAAGTTCACTGTTTCTGTATTGAAAATGATTCATAATAAAAACGTCTGAAGCTTTATAGGGAAAAGGATCTACCGAAAGAAGATCCTTCCTGAACAATCAATCTCTTAATGCCTGACACCGGCCTCCCGGGATTTTTCACTCTCATTGGCAGGATCAGCCTTGTCGTATGCTGTCACGGAATAATAAAAACTCCCACCTGCAGCGACGTCTGCATCCTCAAAAATCGAATAGACGCCACTCACATCTCCGATCATCTTAGCCGTTTTCTCATCGGCATCGCGACGGTAAATCCTGTAACCCTTCACATCGTCCTCACGGGACTTATCCCAGAAAATCTTTATACCGCCGCTGGTCTGAACCACTGTGACTCCGGTGGGTGGCGATGGAGGCGTCTGATCTACGGCCGTCACAGTCACTGCCTCAGACAGCCCACCGCTCACAGGGTTACCATCAACCATCAGGATTGACTGAATTTTATAATAATAGGTTTGACCATTCTTCAGTGCTTTATCGACATAACGACTCTCAGCAACGGGATTTCCAACATTTGCATAAGCCGCATTATCTTTACTGCGCATCACCTGATACTGAAGCGGATAGGTGGTGTTCTGGCCATCCATAAGCTGTGTCACCGGCTGCCAGCTAATGATAGCGCTGGAGTCCGCTCCCACAACCACGACATCTTCAGGTCCCCTTGCAGGAATATGCCACACAAAAGAAACAACGTTGGAATCAGAACTTGCGGCCCACCAGCTTGTTCTTGCATTCACCTTGAAGAAATATTTATGCCCGGAACGTAAAAGAGCCGTTTCGTAAGTAGCCTGACGGTTACTTTCCGGATCAACCACACCACCTGGAACCTGCACTGGCTCATTAAACGGAATGGGACATGTGGCGCAGTAATCCTCCAGTGGAACCACGGCCCGATAGACATCAAAGGTACTGATATCTGTCAGGTCTGTCCCCCTGACTGTCTCTTTGGGGAAAGTCCAAGTCAGGGTAACACCTTTTTCATTCACCGAGTAGCTCAGGTCATCAATGGCTTTTGGGACAATGGAATCAGGAGGAACGGGATCCGTTTTATACCCACATCCACCTGCCAGAAACAGTGTTCCGGTGAGAAGAATTACTCCAGCAACATGTGTTGTTTTCAACATCTTCAATCTCCAATTCCCATTTGTTTTTCAGCAGCACTAACCGCTTCTTCAACCCGCAACGTTGCGGTTCCCCCAGTGGATACTCTTGAATCCACAGATCCTCTCACACTCAGCACACCAAATATATCATTGTCAATCACCGGAGAAAATTTCCGGATCTCAGCTAATGTTAAATCTGTCAACTCACAACCCCTTTCAATGCAAGAGGCAACTGCCCGTCCCACAATGCCGTGTGCTTCCCTGAACGGTACATCATGGAGAACAAGGTAGTCTGCAAGATCAGTTGCTGTCATAAATCCAGTTTTTGTAGCATCTTCCATGCGGCGGGTATTGAACTCAAGGTTGCCAAGCATTTCAGCCATAATTGCAAGGGAAGCTGAAACCGTATCAACGGCATCGAAGACAGGCTCCTTGTCCTCCTGCAAATCCCGGTTATAGGTCAACGGCAAGCCTTTCATCAGAGTAATAAGAGACATGAGGCTCCCCACGACTCTACCTGATTTCCCCCGGATTAATTCTGGAATATCAGGATTCTTCTTCTGCGGCATGATTGACGATCCAGTACAGAACTTATCGGCTATGGTCACAAAAGAAAACTCCTGACTGGACCAGAGTACCAACTCTTCGGAAAGACGCGACAGATGCAGTTGTATCATGGTACAACAGGAGACAAATTCAATGGCAAAATCCCGATCACCAGAAGTATCCATGGAATTTGCAGTCACCTTGTCAAAACCGAGCAACTCTGCCACCATTTCCCGATTGATAGGGAGGCCCGTCCCGGCCATGGCAGCTGCACCAAGAGGGAGAATGTTGATTCGCTTTCTGCAGTCAGCTATGCGTTCCCGGTCACGGCCAAACATCTCAAAATAAGCCATCATATGATGGGATATCAGCACCGGTTGAGCCCGTTGTAAATGGGTGTAACCGGGCATCACCTGCCCCATATATCTTCTGGCCAGCCCCACAAAAGCTCGTCTGGTGTCATCAAGCAGCGCCATAATACAATCACACTGATCACGAAGATAGAGCCTAAGATCCAGGGCAATCTGATCGTTACGACTTCTCGCACTATGCAGTTTGGCCCCTGCAGGACCAATGGCATCGATAAGTGCCTTTTCGATATTCATATGAATATCTTCAAGCTCACTTTTGAAAGAGAAACGTTCTTCATCGATGCTGGTTTCAATGGCCGACAGTCCATCAATGATAACAGTCAGCTCCTCGGAGGACAACAGGCCGCCTGCCTCCAACATGGTAGCATGAGCCTTACTTCCCATGATATCATAGGAGTAAAGTCGCCTGTCATAACTGATGGATTCAGTAAAAGCTTCGACCGAGGCCGCAGTGGCCCCTGCAAAGCGCCCACCCCAGAGTTTTTTCGATTTTGTATTATTCTCGCTAATTGCCATTACTCTCTAATGTAAAATAAAACTCAAATTTTGTAAGTGCTATTCCAGTATTCAATGCATTCCGGTCTGGAGAAGCCTACTTTTTCTGCATGGCAGCAATCTGGAGACGCAGACCGTTCAGACGAATAAACCCACCAGCATCGGCTTGGTTATAAACATCATCCTCTTCAAAGGTAGCAAAGCTCTCCTGATACAGAGACTGCTCAGACTTTTTACCCACGGAAACACAGTTCCCCTTATAAAGCTTCATGCGCACTGTGCCGTTTACCGTTTTCTGGCTCTCGTCCATGGTCACCTGTAACAGCTCCCGCTCAGGCGAAAACCAGAAACCGTTATAAACAAGCTCGGCATAGCGGGGAACCAGAGAATCCCTGATCCGCATCACCTCACGATCCATACACATGGTCTCAAGATCACGATGGGCATTACGAAGCAAGGTTCCACCTGGGGTTTCATAGACACCACGGGATTTCATTCCCACAAAGCGGTTCTCCAGGAGATCAAGACGCCCCACGCCATTGGCACCGGCAACTTTATTCAGCGCCTCAAAAATGGGCAACGGATCCATCTGCTCACCATCAATGGCCACCGGGTTCCCCTGTTCAAAATCTATTTCAAGGTAAGTTGGCTTATCCGGTGCATTTTCAGGAGACACGGAAAGCCTGTACATATCCTCATCCGGCTCATTCCAAGGATCCTCCAGAAGTCCTCCTTCAAAACTAATATGGAGAATATTCTCGTCGGAACTGTAAGGGTTCTTTTTGGTGGTAGGAACTGGAATATTATGCTTTCTAGCAAACTCTTCAAGCTTAGTCCTGGAATTCAGATCCCAGATTCGCCAGGGTGCAATAATTTTCAAATTCGGATCTATACCAAGGTAAGAGAGTTCAAAGCGAACCTGATCGTTTCCCTTTCCTGTGGCACCATGGCTTACCGCATCAGCACCTTCTGCATGAGCAATACGTACCTGCTCTTTACCAATGATGGGCCTGGCAAGAGAGGTCCCGAGAAGATAGGACCCTTCATATATGGCGTTGCAACGAAAGGCCGGGAAGATATAATCTTCTACAAACTCTTCACGCAGATCAGAGACAATCACCTTTTCAGCACCGGTGGCCATTCCCTTTTCCCGGATGGCGTCCCAGTCTTCGGTCTGCCCTACATCGGCGGCGTACGCTATAACCGGACACTCATATTCTTCCTCCAGCCATTTCAAAATAACTGAGGTATCCAAACCACCGGAATAGGCCAGTACTATTTTTTTCACATCCATTCTATTTCACCTCTCCTGCACAAAACAATAACAGGACTTGTCTACCTTTTTCTCTTATACTGAATCTGTGACGACTGAGTGATTGTTTTTTAACACCCTGAAATATAAATACGAAATCGACAATCAGGTATGTTTGAAAAAATCACTTACCTCCAAGCAAACGCTCCAGTATGGCCTTATGCATATGCATCTTGTTTTCAGCCTGATCAAAGGCCACGCATCGCTCAGATTCCAGAACCTCTTCAGTTATCTCTTCCTCACGATGCGCTGGCAGACAGTGTAGCACAATAGCATCCGCCGGAGCCTTTGCCATAAGTGCGGCATTAATCTGCAAGGGCTGAAAAATGGCAAGCCGTTCTTCCTGCTCACTCTCCTGGCCCATGGAAGCCCAGACATCAGTGTTAACCACATCCGCTGCAGCAACGGCCTCTTCAGGATTGCGTACAACTGTGATAGGTTTCACAGCCTCCTCCAATACACTGGCAAGAATCTCGGGGTTGGGATCATAGCCCTCAGGACAGGCCAGTATCAGCTCAAAACCAATACGACCCGCTGCCTGTATCCAGGAGTTGGCCATATTGTTTCCATCACCAACCCAGGCTATTGTGAGTTCTTCAATATTTCCTTTTTTCTCAACAACCGTCATGATATCAGAAAGAATCTGACAGGGATGATGGAGGTCGGTGAGCGCATTTATCACGGGTACCGAGGAATATCTGGCCAGTTCTGTTACCACTTGCTGCCCAAAGGTCCGTACCACCATTCCATCCACGTAACGGGCCATAACTCTGGCCATATCCTTAAGGGGTTCGGAGCGGGCAAGCTGGGTATCACGCCCGGAGAGAAATATTACCTGCCCACCTAGGCCATACATGGCTGACTCGAAAGAAACCCTGGTCCTGGTGGAGGGTTTTTCAAATATCAGGCCGACTGTCTTACCGGCCAACTGCTGATGACTAACTCCAGAAAGACGCTCTTTTTTGAGTTCAATGGCCCGGTTGATAAAGCCAAGGAGTTCTTTTTTGCTAAAATCTTGTAATGACTGTAAATGGTGTACCATGATTCATATCTTTTCAGCAGGCCCACCGCATCAACAGTGAAACCTTTTAATCTGTACCCCTAGCCCAATCGCATTATTTCAAGGGGAAAGAGACCATATTTACCCAAAACAGGATTGATTTGCAAAGTTTTTCGTGAAATGTACCTGTCATTCCGCGCATTCTGCCAAAACTTCGGCTAAGGTTGTCAGCAATCGGTCTATTTCCTCTCTGGAAATAATTAAGGGGGGCAGGAAACGGAGTGCTGTATTCCCGGCAAAATTGATCAGTACTCCTCTGGCAAAGATCCGGTTCACGATATCTGTGCCCTGCTCAATGCCTTTGTCCGTAAGCACAAGCCCTTGTATCAAGCCCATTCCCCGTACCCCGCTGGCAAGTAGCGGAAAACGACTGGCAAGAGACTTCAGACCATTATACAGGTAATCACCTTTTTGCTGCACCTCATCCAGAAAACCCTTTTCCAGGACAATTTTCAAAGTCGCAACTGCAGCCGCTGCTGCCACCGGATTACCACCGAACGTTGAACCGTGGGTACCAGGGACAAAGGACGCTGCCAGCTCTTTTTTAGTGAGCATGGCACCGATGGGAACGCCATTGCCCAGGGCTTTTGCCACGGTCATAATATCTGGAACAATGCCCAGTTGCTCATAAGCAAAAAAGGTCCCTGTTCTGCCGATCCCAGTCTGAATCTCGTCCAGAATAAACAAAAGATCATGTTTTCGGCAAAGATCCTGAATCCCTTTGAGATATTCAATCTCAAGGAGACGTACCCCACCCTCACCCTGCAATGGTTCACACATTATGGCACAGGTTTGATCTGTTATCATGGCCTCGAGTACATTGAGGTTCCCAAAAGGAGCATGGGAGAAACCTTCAGGCATGGGCTCGAACCCCTCATGAAGCTTTAGCTGCCCGGTGGCAGCCATAGTGGCCAAGGTTCTGCCATGAAACGATCCGGCAAGAGAGATAATACCGTACCGATCCGGCCCGGCGCAAATCCTGGCAAGCTTTATGGCGGCTTCATTTGCCTCTGCCCCACTGTTTGCCAGAAAGACCCGGTCAGCAAAAGAGTTGGCTATCAGCATTTCTGCAAGTTCTGTCTGCGGAGCTGTATAGTAGAGGTTCGAGACATGAACCAGCTCATTTGCCTGGGCACAGATGGCATGACTCACCACGGGGTGACAGTGGCCAAGACTGCAGACCGCAATCCCGGCCAGACAGTCAAGGTACTCTTTTCCATCAGCATCAGTCAGAATACACCCTTTCCCCTTAACCATGGTCGCGGGATACCTGGCATAGGTGCCTATAATCACGTCATCACTCCTCCTGGTCCAGTTCGCATTTTCTTCACTCATCAGACAATCTCCGTTCCAATCCCTTCACGGGTAAATATTTCAAGAAGAATGGCATGCTCCACCCTGCCATCAATAATATGTGTTTTCTGCACCCCTCGGCTGAGAGCATCAGCACAGCAACGAACCTTAGGAATCATTCCACCACCAATGGTTTCATTGTCAATATAATCTTCCAGATCTTCCTGTTTCAGGGAACGTAACAATGTTCCCTCTTCATTCTGTACTCCGGCCACATCGGTAAGGAGTATCAGTTTAGCTGCCTTGAGCTCCCCGGCAACGGCGGAGGCTACCAGGTCAGCATTGATATTAAATGCCTGGCCATCCTCTCCTACGCCAACCGGGGCAATCACCGGGATAAAATCCTGTTTGTCGAGAGCCTGCAGAACTTCGGGGTTCACCTTGGTCACCTGCCCAACCCGGCCGAGATCAATAAGCTCAGGAGGCGCATCTTTCATGGCTTCGTCGTTTTTCTTATTCACTCGGAGTTTATCTGCACAGATAAGATCACCATCACGACCGGAAAGCCCAACAGCCTTGCCCCCACAATGATTAATGCTCCCTACGATTTCCTTGTTAACCTTGCCCACAAGGACCATCTCAACCACACTCATGGTCTCGCCGTCAGTAACTCGCATCCCTTGAACATAACATGGTTTTATCTCAAGCCTGTCAAGAAGACGATTGATCTGCGGCCCACCACCATGGACAATCACCGGATTGATACCAATGTGTTTCATAAGGATAATATCGAGTGCGAACTGTTTTTTAAGGTTTTCGTCCACCATGGCGTGGCCACCATATTTAATAACCACTGTTTTATGCCGAAACTCCTGCATATAGGGTAAGGATTCAATCAGACCACGGGCCCTGTCAATACTTTCCTGCATATCTCTCCACCGTTTTTAACAATGTCTGTTTTTTTCATTTTAAATCAAGCTCATAGAAGTTTTTTTTGACACATTACCAATTCATTCTACTGACTCAGCTGGTTGAAGTAAAGGAATCTTTCCCCTCCCCCGGCACCGGGATTTCTTTACTTTCTCACCCACCACGATTATATTAGGCCTGGTAATTGCAAAGGAATCGTTACCACTCTTACGTATACGGAGAACTACTGTGAATAATACCTATATAAAACACCTATTTAACGGATTTTTTGTTTTTCTTCTCTTTCAAGTCACTCCACTGCTTGCAGCAAGTGCACCGATAACCATTGAGGCGGATCATATGTCCTCCCTTGAACAGGAAAACAACGTTCTGTTCACAGGGAATGTGGACGCTGCCCAGGCTGACGTGCGAATTCGTTCTGACAAGATGACAGTTTATTATACTGCTGCCGCAGAGGGGAAAAAACAGGAAGTCAAACGACTGAAATGTGAAGGTAATGTGGAAATCACCAAAGGTGAATGGCTGGGAACAGGAAAAACCATGAATTATCTTGCCAAGGAACGAAAAGTCATCTTAAGCGGTGATGCCAAGGCATGGCAGGGCACCAACCTAGTTACCGGAGAAACTATTATCTACTATCTCGACGAAGGTCGCTCAGAAGTAGTTGGCAACCGTCCATCCACCACAGTTGATGGTGAAAAAAAATCATCCAGAGTAAAAGCAACCCTCATCCCCCAATAAAACCATGGCCCAGCTGGAAACTGATAAAATTGTTAAACGTTACCGTAGCCGCACCGTAGTTGACGGTGTCAGCCTTCAGGTAAATACCGGTGTTGTTGTCGGTCTGCTTGGCCCAAATGGTGCCGGTAAAACCACATCTTTCTATTCTATAGCCGGATTTATCCGTCCCGATGGCGGGCGGGTCCTGCTCAACGGTGAAGAAATAACTAAACTCCCCATCCACAGGCGAGCCAGGAAAGGAATATCCTACCTTGCCCAGGAACCATCGGTCTTTAAAAAACTGACCGTGGAGGAAAATGTCCGTATCGTCCTGGAACCGCTGGGACTGACAAAGAATGAGATAAACAACCGAATAGATGAGTTAATGGCAGACCTGAAAATCGAATATCTGCGTGAAAACAAAGGGCATGCTCTGTCAGGAGGTGAGCGGCGGCGGGTGGAAATCATGCGGGCGCTCGCCACCCGGCCCAACTTCATTCTCCTCGACGAGCCCTTTGCCGGCATAGATCCTTTGGCCGTTGCTGATCTTCAGAAAATCATCATCGCACTCAAAGACAAGGGCCTGGGAGTCTTGATCTCAGACCACAACGTCCGTGAAACGCTCCAGGTCTGCGATTTTGCCTACATCATGAATGCCGGACAAATTTTGACCAGCGGGGTAGCAGATGATATCATTGAAAGTGAAGTTGCCCGAAAAATGTATCTTGGCGAAAACTTTTCAATGTAATTTGTAAGTAATCAGATATGGCTCTCGAACTTAGACAACAACTCAAACTCTCCCAGAAACTGGTAATGACGCCCCAGCTGCGTCTTGCTATCAAGCTACTGCAGATGAACCGGCTTGAACTCGGTGATGCTCTCCAGGCTGAAATTGAACAAAACCCTGGTCTTGAAGAAGATGTGAGCATTCAGGAGCCAAGGGAAAACCCCCAAAGCCTCTCATCCACTATAGAGCAGAAGGGCACAAAAACGGAACAAGACCACACCGAGCAGGTCAGGGCCGAGGATGTCATACCGGAAACAAACTGGGAAGATTATGCCAACACCTTTGACACCAATGTTTCCTTCTCTCACGAGACACCTGCAGCAGATGCCCCCAGCCAGTTTGATTTCATCTCCGAAAAACCAGGTCTCCTTGCCTATCTCCAGTGGCAGCTTGCTCACTCCGAACTGGACCCGGATGAATGGGAAGTCGCTCTCTTTATCGCCGGCAATCTTAATCGTTACGGTTTCCTGGAATGCAGCATCGAAGATGTAATGGAGGCCACAAGTTGCGACCACGACTCCGCAGAATACATCCTTGAGGTGATTCAGGATCTTGACCCACCAGGTATTGCCGCCCGTGACGTCAGCGAATCACTCTTTCTCCAGCTCGAACGTATGGGGATGGAAGACTCCCTAGCTGCAACAATTGCCAGAGACCATCTTAATCAGATGCAGACTCGGAATTACAAGGCCATCAGCCAAGCCACCGGGCGCAAACGAAATGAGGTGATCAAGGCCATTGAGTTTATCACTTCAGAACTCACCCCCTATCCAGGATTACCCTACAGCAACGAGACCACTAACTACGTTGTACCCGATGTCTATGTCAGGAAAATTGACGGAGAATTTGTTATCCACCTCAATGAGGAGGATATCCCCAATCTAAAACTCTCCTCCCAACTCCAGGAACTTCTGCAGTCAGAAGAAGGGAAAATTGAGAAAAAGTCAAAAACCTATATACGGGAAAAGCTGAAAGATGCTGGCTGGTTTATCAAGTCACTGCATCAACGGCAGCGTACGATTTTCAAGGTGATGGAGAGCATCCTCAAGTTCCAGCGGGAGTTCTTTGAACATGGTGCTACCCACTTAAAGCCCCTCATCCTCCGCGATGTAGCCGAAGACATCGAAATGCACGAATCCACCATCAGCCGGGTAACATCCAACAAGTATGTGCACACGCCCCTTGGTATCTATGAACTGAAATATTTCTTTTCAACGGCCATCCCGAGGCAGGGCGAGGAGGCACTGGCCGCAGAATCCATCAGAGAACGGATTCGCAAGATGATTCAGGAGGAAGACCCCTTCAAACCCCTCAGTGACAATGCCATTTCACTAAAACTCGGAGAAAACAACATAAAAATAGCCCGCCGCACAGTTGCCAAGTACAGGGAACAGCTCAAAATACTCCCGGTAAAACATCGCCGCAAAGCCAGATAATCTCCTGCTTGCCCCCTGATAAAACTGAACTGCTACCATGGAACTATATGTCAAGCTTTTCGCCTTCAACATGGACCTTGCGATAAAGCTGTTCTCAGCAGAACCATAACAGTCATCCACCTGAAAATCCATGAGCCAGCTCGAACGTATCTACTCCTTCCACCAGAAACTGAAGGCCGACAGCTTCCCCAACGCCCAGACACTGATGGAAGAATTTGAACTCTCCCGGTCCACAGCTCATCGTGATATCAGCTATATGCGGGATCGACTGCTTGCCCCCCTTGAATTCAACTCCAGCCGAAAAGGATTTTATTACACCGACAAAGAATTTTCCCTGCCCTTTGAGGACAGTCCAAAGATCCTGTTCCTCATGGGAGTGCTCAATAAAATGGCAGATGAGGCTGGTCTTGGTAGCCTGCCGGAGATGAAGAAGCTTGAAAAACGATTAAGTCAACTGGTCGCCCCCGGATATGAGAAACTGATGGAGAATACACTCTGTCAATGGATAGAGGTGGAAACTCTGGCACCATCCATTTTCGAAACCATCATTGATGCTGTACTGAGAGATCGCCTCCTTGAAATTGAGTACCGCTCCGCACAGGGACTAAGCAGCAGCAGGACCCTGGAGCCACAGCGCCTCATAAACTACCAGGGACGCTGGTACCTTCTGGCTTACTGTCTGCTGCGAAAGGATCACCGCCTCTTTCATATGGCACGGATGGAAAAAGCAAAATCCGGAAAAAAATGGACATCCCCCAAACGCCCGGCTCCAGAATACTTTATAAATGATGCCTTTGGAATATTCACCGGCAAGATCGTTTACCACGCCAGAATCGCTTTCACCGGAACTGCCGCCGAATTGGTGAAACGCCAGTTCTGGCACGAAAAACAAACCATTGAAAAACAGAAAGACGGTATCATCCTTTCTCTGCCTGTTAATGACGACCGAGAAATCAGCATGAAGATTCTCCAGTATGGTTCAAGAGCTACAGTCATTGCTCCTGAAGCACTACGGAGGCGCGTATCTGACGAAATCAGAAAAATGGCCCTCTGTTACCTGTGATGGACTCGTAAAAATCGATAAAAAACTGTACTATGCATGATAATAATATGACGTTGAACGGCCGAAAACGAAAAAGAATTGTACTTGTCAACCGCTGCGGAAGAATGGGTAACCGACTGGCATTATTTGCAAACTTTGCAGCAGTGGCCGAAGAGCTTAACTGCACTATTGTCAACTGCCCATTTCACTCCTATGCAAAATCATTTGTCAACACCAGCAAAGACATCTACTGCCGCTATCCCGTTACCCCAGAAAAAAGTATCTGGGACAGAATTCCAGGTGCAGCAGATATCATCCGTGGCACCAGAATTTTCTTCCACAGCACCCGCGCCGCCAGCAGCCTGATAGAACGATGGAACATTGGCAAAAGCTCCATCTATACCCTTCGGGAGGACATGAGCACCCCCATAACTTCCCTGGAAAGTCAGCGGGTTATTGATGCAATAGCCAAGGCCGATATTGTCTTTGCAAATGGCTGGAAATTTCGCGCTCCGAACTGGGTGGAAAAACATGCTGAAACCATCCGCAACTATTTTCAGCCAGTGAAGGAAATCGAGGAAGCAGCACAGTGTGCTGTGGAGAAATTGCGCCAGAATGCCGATGTAGTGGCTGCCGTTCACATGCGCAGGGGAGACTATCGCAGGTGGCATAAGGGAAAATATTTTTTCTCTAAAGAACAGTATGCCCAATGGATGCTACAGATGGAAAAACAGTTTCCGGAACGCCGTGTCTCTTTTCTGCTCTGCAGCGATGAAGCTTTTTCAAAAGAAGATTTTCAGGGTTTATCAGTCACTGCCGGACCAGGCAACCCAACAGAGGACATGCATGCCATGGCCGGATGTGACTGGATATTCGGTCCCTTGAGTACCTTTTCACAATGGGCCTCATTCTATGGTGCGACGCCGCTTTTTCACTTGAGAGACAAAAACGACCAGCTGGAACTCTCCAGATTCAGGATATCCAACCTCCATGAAGTGCCCGGTACCCCCTTACCGGAAGATGCCTGCTCCGGACTATAAACAAAAACTTCCGTCAAGCTTCTGTAACAGCAGCGAGATCCTTCAGAGATTTGCCAGTCAGACGGTAAACTATCCACTCCTCCTGCGGTTTTGCTCCAAGGGATTCATAAAATTTAATAGCAGATTCATTCCAGTCAAGGACACTCCATTCAAAACGGCCACAGCCCTTAGCGACAGCGATGCCGGCAAGATGTGTCAATAGCCTGGTACCAGTTCCCGTCCCCCTGTGTTCTGGACGGATATAAAGATCCTCCAGGTAGAGACCCGGCTTTCCCAGCCAAGTGGAGTAGTTGAAAAAATAGATGGCAAAACCTACAGCCTCGTCACCCATCGAACAGATCAGTCCATGCGTTGAGCTGTCCTTGCTGAACAGAGAATTACAAATATCCTCCTCCGTTGCCAGGACTTCGTTTCCGGCTTTTTCATAAATTGCAAGATCAGTGATGAAACCCAATATGGTCCCGGCATCCTGAGCAGTTGCCTCTCTAATATTCAACTGTGTCATATCATTTCACCCCGGTAGTAAAAAATTCGTTGATTAACTCACAGAACTGGTCAATATGTTCATCACTGGTCACAAAAGAAGTAACCAGTCGCACAAAAACTTCATCCTCTGAAAGTTCTACTCCCGCCGGCAGTCCATGGTGCGGCCATTCATAGAATTCTGCCCCCTTATCATGGAGCAGGGTTGACAGTTTTGCAGGCATGGTTAAAAAAAGTTCATTGGCGGCACAGGGCCACTGCAGAGTAATTGCAGAAAACCGGGCCAGTTTTTCAACCAGCCGCCTGGCCTGCCCGTTGGCATGTCTTGCAAGCTCAAGCCAGTGGTCATTCTTGAGCCAGCCGACAAACTGAGCTCCGAAAAGACGTCCTTTTGATACCAGATGCCCGCTTCGCTTCCTCCTGTGGACAAACGTTTCTGCAATCTCCGGCTTGAAAAAAACCACAGCCTCGGCTGCCAGAGCGCCGCATTTGGTAGCCCCTAGGGACAACACATCCACACCAGATTTCCAGGTAATATCAGCAGGACTGCAATCAAGTGAAGCCACAGCTGTGGCAAAACGGGCACCATCCATGTGAACGTCCATCTCATGATCATGACTAAATGAACAGAGCCCTGCGAGTTCCCTGGGTGTGTAAACCTGTCCGGCTTCACTGGTCTGGGTTATACTCAGGGCTGCAGTGCGGGGGGTGTGGGGTGGCTCATTCCCCATGTGCCTGAAATAGTTCTCAAGATGACCAACCGTGATCTTTCCGGCATTACGTGACACGGGGGTGATCCTGCCACCACCTGTAAAAAACTCCGGTGCTGTTGACTCATCCTGGTAGATATGGGCCTGATGATGACAAAGAATTATCTCCCAGGGATCCATAATACAGGATATTGCAAGAGAATTTGCCGCAGTTCCGGTGGCCACAAAATAGACCTTCAGGGGGCATCCAAAAAATATTTCCAGATCTTTTTCAGCCTGCTGACACCATTCATCATCCCCATAACCATGAGTAAATCCATTGTTTGCCTGAACAAGCTTTTCCAGCACCTGCAGAGACGCCCCAGTCTGATTATCACTGCCAAACTGCATATATTTTCCTAATTGAATTATTACTGAACATCACTAGTGTCCCAACGTTTAATCAAATAATTTCAGCTGGATACCGCTAGGAGGTTTCTCTTTTTTGTAAGCTGATCCAGTAACAGCCTGAACTAATGGAGTTTTTTCAAATACTGTGATACTC
>Ga0256840_1001378_pt1 | contig 23080 bp, 24 predicted proteins | sample 355202metaG_FD_185969 | JGI IMG/M metagenome (GOLD analysis project Ga0256840, IMG submission 185969) | Hydrothermal vent microbial communities from Mid Atlantic Ridge, Atlantic Ocean - 355-202 | ecosystem: Environmental > Aquatic > Marine > Hydrothermal vents | place: Atlantic Ocean: Mid...
TAAATCTAAAAAAGAGCAAGAAGAAGGAATATAAATTGGTATATGACAACATAGTACTCATAGGGTTTATGGGAAGCGGTAAAACAGCTGTGGGAAGAACACTTTCAAAAAAGTTATTTAAAGATTTTGTCGATGTTGATGCAGTGATAGAAGCAGAGCAGGGCTGTAGCATCGCAGAGATTTTTGAGAGAGATGGAGAAGCATATTTCCGTACACTTGAACAAAAGTGTATCAATGAGCTTACAGCAAAAAAAGGTCAAATCATCGCTACTGGTGGTGGTGTACCCATACATAGTACCATATCTGACAAATCTCTCATAGTCTACTTAGATGCTGATTTTGATGTGATAGTAGACCGATTGTCAGCAAGAGAACGTGCAAAACGACCCTTATTTGACAATGAGCAGAGGGCAAGGGCTCTCTATGATGCACGCATAGATACCTATAAAGAACTTGCAACCTATAGTGTAGATGCAAACCAAGTCATACCTACTTTCATACATATGATAGTAGATTATGTTTTAGATAAAAGGGTTTTATAGCCGCCCTATGAAAAAAACAAATGAACTCATCACAAAAGACATCAAACAACTCATCTTCCAAATAGCCATACCATCAAGCATAGGGATGTTTTTTAACACTATGTATAATGTAGTAGACACCTATTATGTGGGTCAGATATCAACAGAAGCCATCTCTGCACTTACCTATAGTTTTATGGTTTTCTTCATGCTATTGTCCATAAGTTTTGGACTCTCTTCTGCCATCACAGCCTATGTGGGTGGAGCATTGGGTAATCACAAAAGGTCTGTGGCGAGCATCTATGTATCCAATGGCATAAGTTTGTTTGTGATTATCTCTTTTATTTTGTCACTTGTGAGCTTTATGCTTTTAGAATTTATTTTTGTTGCTATGGGTGCCTCTGGTACCGTGTTAGCGTATGCACTTGAATACACTTACATCATACTTTTAGGTATTTTCCCTATGCTTGTTGGACTAGGTGCAAATGCAGTGCTAATATCGCTAGGAGATACAAAAAGTTATAGAAACATTCTAATTATTGGGTTCATTTTAAATGTAATCCTTAATCCATTGTTTATCTATGGTTATCATTTTATACCTGCTTTTGGTCTAAGTGGTGTAGCCATAGCTACAGTCTTGATACAATACATCACGCTAATCTATATGCTCTATAAACTATACAAGACAAACCTTTTTGATATTTCTAGGTTTTTTAAATCACTACCAAACACAAAAGCATTCAGGCACTTAATTAAGCAGGCGATTCCTAGTAGTTTAAACATGTTTTTAATGTCTTTGGGAAGTATGATTGCCATGTATTTTGTGTCTACCTATGGTTTTAAAGCAGTGGCAGCCTTTGGAATAGGCTATAGGATAGAGCAGATTATTTTACTGCCTATGTTGGGTCTAAACACAGCTGTCATATCTATAGTATCGAACAACTTTGGTGCAAAAGACTTCAACAGAATAGACGAAACGATAGGCAAAGCTTTAAAATACGGCTACATCATGTCTACCATTGGCATAGTACTCATAGCATTGTTTGGTAAGAGTATGATAATGGTATTTGACAACGATATACAAGTAGTAGACATAGCGTATACTTATATTATATTTGAGAGTTTAATCTTTTTTTCTTTCATTACATTATTTATATCTGTCTCTACACTCCAAGGTATTAAAAATCCATTTATCATACCTTATATCAGTTTTTACAGACAAATATTCATGCCTCTTATTTTCTTTTCTTTGGTTGTGCATGTTTTATCTTTACCTATCTACTACTTATGGATAAGCATGTTTCTCATTATCACATCTGCTGCCATCTACATAAAAATATATACAAAGAAACAACTACAACTAGCGCGTAAAAAGAGAATATAATAGTCTAAATAATGTTTATCTATGCTAATTAATCATTACTTAATAGTTTTCCTGCCAGATGCCCCGATGCAAAACTCCATTGCAAGTTGTATCCACCACAAGGACCATCTATATTCATTACTTCTCCACAAAAGTAAAGTCCATTGAGCTTTTTACTTTGCATAGTATAAGGGTCTATCTCTTTTAAGTCTATGCCTCCACGGGTTATCATCGCCATTTTAAAACCGTCATGTCCATTTATGGTGAGTGGTGTCCAAGCTAGAAGTCCTATAAGTTTATCTCTGTTCATTCCTTTTTGTTTAGCAAGGCTTAGACTAGCATCACAAACAGAGAGTTTACAAAGCTCTAAGCTTACAGACTCTGGAAGTAAGGTAAGAAGCAAAGCCAATAGATTTTGATGTGGGTTTTTCTCCAAAGCTTTTTTAAAATGCTGACGTATCTGCTCTTCATTCATACCTTTTGTTAAATTTGCCAACACTGGAACTTCGTCAAACTTATCTAAAAGTGGGGTAATTTCACGAGAAAAGTCTAGGACTACTGGCCCTCGTATACCTCCTTTTGTAAATATCAAATCACCTTTGGCTGTGCGTTTTTTATATTTTTTCATATCAACATGCATAGCTACCTTTGCTATGGTGTCTGCACGACAACTTTCAACCCATTTTTCTTTCACTTTTAAAGGCATCATCGCGGGATATAGTTCAGTTACTTTATGTCCCACTGCTTGAGCGATAGGGTAACCATCACCCTCAGCTCCTAGTACAGGATATCCCATACCTCCAGATGCTATGATTACATTGTCAGCATAAAAAGTATCTGTTTGGGTCTGAACACCTGTAATTTTCTCACCATCATGCTCTAAACTTTGTGCTTTTTGTCTACACAATACAGTTACATCAAGTTTCTCCATCTCATCTTTCATAGCGTTTATAATAGTAGAGGAAGAGTGCGTAACAGGAAAAACACGGTACCCATCTGGTGCATGACTCTTTACTCCAATTTGAGAAAAAAATACCATTAGGCCTTTATGGTCTAAAGCTTCAAGAGCAGGGGACATGAACCTACCATCTCGTCCAAAACGTTCCATGAACGCTTCATTGTCAAGTGTATTGGTAAGGTTACAACGACCTCCCCCCGTTGCTTTGAGTTTTGCACCTATTTTGGAAAGTTTTTCTAAAAGAAGAACAGACTTCCCCTCTCGTGCAGCAGTAATAGCTGCCATCATACCAGCAGCACCAGAGCCTATAACGATGAGTTGATAAGGTTTTGACATTTATTTTTCCTTTTATTTGTGTAATGATAACCAAAAGTATGACAATTTGACATACTTTTTGAACTTCATCAAATATATAGCTATTCTATACTATCAAACAACAAGGAATTAAACATGAAACAAGAAATAAATTGGATGACACTCTGGATACTCATAACAACATCAATGGGACTATTAAGCTTAGCTTATACCATATTAAGTCATGAACTCAATCTATATGGTATAAATATTCTAAGTATTTATCTACTCTCAAGTATACTTCCCTATATAGTATGGAAATACTCACAAATTCATTTTGTTCAAAAACAAACTATGTTTCTCAAACCGTTACATGATTTGAGATAATAACTTATACCATATTTACATAGGAGTGAAGTATGACATTTACAACAGAAAAAATGCAAACCATACTTCCACTGCTTAAAGAAGCACTTCAAACACAAAAAAGTGTTACATTTTCAGTCATAAATCCAGATATGGGGAATAATCTCTATGCAGGTAACTTACTTAAGATAGAAAATGTTACTTATCTCTACAGAGGGTACAAGACATGGATAGATTTAGCAGAAATACTCAAATGTAAAATGCTCACTCCTCAGATGTCTGATTATCCATTCGTTACACTTACTTTTAGACTATTAGACACAAAAGATAATTTTCATACGCAACATAAACATGAAGAGAAGTATGGCATTGATTCAGATTTTAATAAAATTCATAAAATGGAAGAAGCTGGGTTCTTTTATTATTATAATCAGGCTTTAGACAATGTCAATATTACAAAAAAAGACAGCATACTTAATCTTGGCATCAATAGAGGTGATGAGTTTGAAATCATCAAGAAGAAACTAAATATTAATGAATATAATAAAAAAATATTTATCGGCATAGACCATTCTAAAAGTGCCATAGAGGTGGCCCAAGAAAGGTTTTCTGAAAAAAATGTACATTTTCATGTTTCAGACATAAATGACTTAAATACTTTAAAACTAGGGAAGTTTGATTTACTCATAAGTATCGGAACCCTACAAAGTCCAAGTATCAACTTTAAACCTTTTTTAATGTCATTGGTACAAAATCATCTAAAAGTTGATGCTGCACTTATCTTAGGTTTTCCAAATTCTAGATGGTTAGGAGGAGAAATCCTTTATGGAGCAAAGGCCCCCAATTATAGCATGAATGAAATGAGTATACTTTTCAATGATGTCATCTTTGCTAAAAAATACTTACAACAAAAAAAATATAGAGTCACCTTGACTGGAAAATATTATATTTTTCTTACTGCCACTAAGATTTGTTAACCTTTTATACCTATAATTTAAAACAATTAAAAACATAAGGAATAAAAAATGAAACACTTACTTTTAGCTTCACTCATAACCTCTACAATAGCGTTTGCCTCTGAAAACAATACTTCAAACACTATTTCCGTAAAGCAAGAGGGAATAAAATACATAAAAATGTTAGGTGGGGCACTTAAAAAAGAGTTACAAACACAAATGATAGCAGACAAAACAGGTCTTAAAGCACTAGAGTTTTGTACAGCCAAAGCAAATGCCATTACACAAGAAGTCAATAAAAAACTACCAAGCTATACAACAGTAAGAAGAACTGCACTGAAACTGAGAAATAACATACATAATAAAGCTGATGTACTTGATGAAAAAATCATGCAAGAATATACATTATCACTTAAAGCAAAAACATTTAAACCCACCGATATTAAAATAGTAGAAGAGGGTAATGTAACCAGAGTATATAAACCATTAATAACAATGCCCGTTTGTCTTAAATGTCATGGAACTGACGTAACAAGTGAATTAAAAAAACATATTAAAACTGCTTATCCAAAAGACAAAGCTATGGATTTTAAAGTAGGGACTCTTAGGGGAGTTATTGTTGCCGAGATTAAAAAACATTAATCTTTGCGAAGCAAAAATTGAAAATTTTTTGCTTGAACCAACTCTAACTAATATTTTTAAATATTAGTTAGAGTCTTATTCTAATATTAATTAATTTTTAATATTTAGTTATATTAATATTTCTAAATATAGCTTAAAAGAGTGTTGACTCTTTTTCTGTTTTAATGTTATCCCAAAACATATCAACATGTTTTTCAAACATAGAGACCACAGAAGAGGTTGATTTCTGATCTAGTTTTAACAACGTCACCTGCATTTGATAAAAGAATAGCGGTGCAAAAAACTCATTAGCTAATAATAGTGGGTCTGAGGACTTAATCAGATCATCCTGCATCATAGCAAAGAAGATACCCGAAAGTTTTTTTACATTCTCCTGGTAAAAATGTTCACTGTATATCTCTCTAATCCTTTCATTTCTAAATATCTCTTGCATAAGTAGCCTATAAAGTGCTTCATTTTGCCCATCAAAGCCTATAAGTTTAAAAGTAGTGGCAATACCTGCTAAGAGTGACTTACCTTGTTTATGTAACACCTGTGCATCTTTACCTTGAAACAACTTCACAATAGCAGAAGAGGTAAGATTAGATATGAGTGTTTCAAGTATCTCATCTTTATTTTTAAAGTGATTATACAAAGCACTTTGCTTCACACCCATAGCCCCAGCTATATCTCTAACTGTAGTAGCTTTGTATCCTTTAGTCGCAAAGAGTTTAAGTGACACTTTAAGTATTTTGTCTTTTGTTTTACTTCCCTTGGTTGGCAGGGAAGTAACGCTCTCATCGTCCATAGTTACTCCTTTAAAAGTATTATAGTGAACATTTGTTCATATGTCAATAATATAAGTATATATAGTTATGAACAAATGTTCATAACTAAAAATTAAACTTATGCCATCAATGAACACTTGTTCATATACATTTATTTTAGAATACTAATATATGAACAAGTGTTCACTATCTATCCTGTATACCCCTGTACATCGTTGATAAATTCAGTATTAAATATTCTTCTTTAAATATTTAGTATGCAATATAATAGGTCTTACATTTATATTTAATAAATCTATAGATTTACTTGACATTAAAATATTATTTGACTATACTTCCTCAAATTAAGAAATTATATTCTTTAATTGATCGGCAACTGTCTTGAAAATATTCAAAGATTTTCATTAGTGTATATATTTATAAGGATGACTAAAGTGCAAGACAAAGCATATAGATCTATAGTTAAAACTATTTCATGGAGAACTGTTGGAACCATAGATACTGTGGTTATTTCTTATTTTATCACAGGTAGTTTTGCTATGGCAGCATCCATAGGTTCCATAGAGTTAGTTACAAAAATGATTTTATATTATGGTCATGAAAGAGTCTGGAACAAAATAAGTCTTGGTAAACATGTGCCTACCAAAGATGATTATGTTATTTAGGAGAAACAATGCAAATACTTATTGACATTATAAACCAAAAATTGGAAAATGCTACCACACATGAAGTGTTAACTTATTTTTTAAATACCTATAGTCATAAGGTAGCACTTTCATCCAGTTTAGGTGCTGAAGATCAAGTCTTGACTGATCTAATGTTAAAGATAGATGCACAAGCACATGTCTTTACTCTAGATACAGGGAGATTACATCCTGAAACTTATGAGGTCATGGACGCAACAAATTTAAAATACAACATCAAAATGGATGTTTATTTTCCTGCGTCTAAAAAGGTAGAAGAACTCTACCAAATACAAGGCATCAACGGACACTATGAAAGTATAGACAAAAGAAAACATTGTTGTTTTATACGAAAAATAGAACCTTTACAAAGAGCCTTAAAAGATGTAGAGGTTTGGATAACTGGTTTACGCAGTGAGCAAAGTGTCACACGTACACAAATGCCTTTGGTGGAATATGAGGAAAATTTCAAAGTCATCAAGGTAAATCCTCTCATATATTGGAGTGAGAAAGATGTCTGGAATTATATAAAGAAAAACAACGTGCCCTACAACAATCTACATGACCAAGGCTTTCCAAGCATAGGATGTGCCCCATGTACCCGAGCCGTTAAGGACGGTGAAGATGTACGCTCGGGCAGATGGTGGTGGGAAAACCAAGAACACAAAGAATGTGGCTTACACAAAAAATAACAAGGAGAAATAGATGTCAAAAACAGAACTTACAAAAACAGAAACATCAAAACCAATAAGCACAGAACGCTTAACACATTTAAAACAACTTGAAGCAGAATCCATTCATATCATGCGAGAAGTCATAGCAGAGTTTGACAACCCTGTGATGATGTATTCCGTAGGTAAAGACTCAGCTGTGATGTTGCACTTAGCCCTTAAAGCCTTTGCTCCAGCCAAACTTCCTTTTCCTCTACTTCATGTAGATACCAAGTGGAAATTTAAAGAGATGATAGCCTTTAGAGACCAAAGAGCCAAAGAAGAAGGCTTTGAACTGCTTGTACACAGCAACCCTGAGGGCATAGAAAAAAATGTGGGGCCTTTTACGCATGGCTCAGCTGTACATACAGACATTATGAAAACCCAAGGACTTAAACAAGCACTCAATAAATACAAGTTTGATGCTGTGTTTGGTGGGGCTAGGCGTGATGAGGAGAAGTCCAGAGCAAAAGAAAGGATTTACTCTTTTAGAGACAAAAATCATAGATGGAACCCAAAAAATCAAAGACCTGAACTATGGAATTTGTATAACGCCAGAGTACACAAAGAAGAGTCCATACGTGTCTTTCCCATCTCAAACTGGACAGAACTTGACATATGGCAATACATTTACCTCGAAGGTATACCAATAGTGCCTCTATATTTGGCAGCAAAAAGACCTGTTGTGGAATATGAAGGCACAAAAATAATGGTAGATGACGAAAGAATGCCAAAAGCGTTAAGAGATACTGCCAAAATGGAAATGGTACGTTTTAGAACACTTGGCTGTTATCCGCTCACAGGGGCTGTAGAGTCTACAGCAACTACATTGCCAGAAGTTATCCAAGAGATGCTTTTGACAAAAACCAGTGAAAGACAAGGAAGAGTCATAGACAACGATTCAGCAGGCTCAATGGAAAAGAAAAAAATAGAGGGGTACTTTTAAAATGTCAAATCAAGAAACAAAAATAGCCACAGACATCATAAGCTATTTGAAAGAACATGAAAACAAACAATTATTGCGGTTTATCACTTGTGGTTCGGTAGATGATGGGAAGTCAACCCTTATAGGTAGGCTCCTACATGACTCAAAGATGATTTTTGAAGACCAATTGGCTGCCATTAAAAAAGACAGTAAAAAAGCAGGGACTACCGATGGGGAGTTTGACTTAGCACTACTCGTAGATGGTTTACAAAGTGAGAGAGAACAAGGCATTACTATAGATGTGGCGTACCGATATTTTACCACAGATAAACGTAAATTTATCATAGCAGACACACCCGGCCATGAGCAATATACACGCAACATGGCTACAGGTGCCTCTACAGCAGATTTGGCGATTATCCTTATAGATGCAAGGTATGGGGTGCAAACTCAAACAAGACGTCACTCTTTTATCGCTAAATTACTTGGTATCAAGCACATTGTAGTGGCTGTCAACAAAATGGATTTGGTTGATTTCTCAGAAGATAAGTACAATGAAATTTCAGAAGACTATCTAGCCTTTGCCAAAGAAGTAGGACTCACAGAAGACATCACGCTTATCCCTCTCTCTGCACTCAATGGAGACAATGTCGTCAACCTTAGCGATGCTTCTCCTTGGTACAAAGGTAAAACACTCATGCATATACTAGAAACTATAAAAATAGATTCTGATAGAGACTTGGTACATTTTAGGATGCCCGTACAGTATGTAAACAGACCCAACCTTGATTTTAGAGGTTTTTGTGGCACTATTGCTTCAGGAATCATAAAAAAAGGTGACGCCATTACCGTGCTACCTTCAGGCAAAAGCTCTACTGTCAAAGAGATAGTCACCTATGATGGAAACCTAGACTATGCTTATGCACAACAAGCCATTACACTCACGCTCAATGATGAGATAGATATATCACGAGGGGATGTCATCGTCAAAAGTGATGAACAGCCTGACCATGCAAGCAACTTGGATGTAGATATCGTATGGATGAGTGAAGAGCCACTCACTAAAGGAAAACAGTACTTCATCAAAAGAGCGTCTATACTGACGGTTGGGACTATTGACCGTTTTTACCACAAAACAGATGTCAATACTTTAGAAGAGTCCAATACCAATATCTTGGAGCTAAATGAAATCAGCAGAGCCAAATTAGATTTGGAGCAAAGTATCGCGTTTGACACTTATGAACAAAACAAAGCCATGGGTGCATTTATCATCATTGACCGCATCACAAACAACACAGTAGGTGCAGGAATGATAAGAAACAAATCTGAAGACCAAAGCTTGAAAGAATCAGAAAATTCAGCATTTGAAGTTGAATTTAACGCATTGGTTAGAAAACATTTCCCTCACTGGGAAAGTAAAATTATCGCATAGGAGTAAATGATGGCAAAAGAAAATGCAGCTAAACGTATAGAACGAATTAAACTAGAAAAAGATGGTTTATCTGTCTTGGCGGATATTCATGAATATTCCAAAGGAGATAAAGAAATAGACCCTGAAGACATAGACAGATTTAAATGGTATGGACTTTACACCCAAAATAAAAACTTGCAAGATGATGACGATGAGAATTTATACTTTATGCTTAGACTCAAAGTTGAACATGGCTCTGTAAATATAGAACAGCTTAGATGTGTGTCTGAAATTTCCAAAGAATTTGGACGTGGTACAGCAGATTTCACCACCAGACAAACCATACAGATACACTTTTTACATGTTACAAATTTACCTGAAATTTTTGAACGTTTAAAATCTGTAGGATTAAGCTCTGTGTATGCTGCAGGTGATGTCCCTAGAAATGTAGCAACATGTCCTGTTTCTGGTGTTGACCATGATGAAATTTATGATACCACAGCTTTGGCTGTTGAGATTAATGATTATTTGCGTGGTAACAAAGACTTGGTAAACCTTCCTCGAAAATACAAAATAGGAATCTCAGGTTGTGCCAAACACTGCATGGGGCATGAGATACAAGACTTGTCGTTTACAGCTGTCAAATTTGATGATGAAGTACTTTTTGATGTAAATGTAGGAGGGGGTCTAGGTTCAAATAAACAAATAGCTAAACATTTAGGATATATTAGGGCAGGTGATGTGTTAAAAGTGACACAAGTTGTTTCAGAAACATACAGAGATGAGGGGCTACGTGAAAACAGACGTAAAGCACGGCTAGGGCATTTAATTGACACATGGGGTATCGATAAATTTAGAGATGTAATAGAAGAAAAGTTAGGGTTTAACTTCCTTGAAAGAGAGATTCCAGCCTATACACCTTATGCTAAAAGAGAACATTTTGGTATACACACATCAGCACAAGAGGGTGAATCTTATGTAGGATGTGCAGTAAATGGTGGACATATTGGTGCAGGGGGCTTGTCGAATATTGCAGATGTTTTAGAAACATATGGTGCCACAACTATAAAAATAACAAATACTCAAAACTTTGTAGTAAAAGATGTTCCAAGTAAAAATGCAAAAGCACTAGCTACAAAATTTGAAGATTTTGATATAGAAGTATTTCCTAGTCCATTTAAAGCAAGAACCATTTCATGTACAGGAATCAGATTTTGTAAATTTGCCATAGCAGAAACAAAAAACCAAGCTATAGAACTGGCATCATATTTGGAAGAGAAGTTTCCTCACTTTGAAGAGAATGTTTCTATATCTCTTAATGGCTGTCCAAACTCATGTGCACATCCACATGTCGTTGATATAGGGTTACTGGGAGCTAAGGTTAAAAATGAAGAAGGTAAATCAGTCCCTGGCTTTGAAATCATATTAGGTGGTAACTTAGAAGGTGAAGTTTCTAACTTTGGATTAAAAACAGGTATTAAGATTTTACCTGAGAAGATTAATACTACAGTCGAAAATATTATCACGCAATATATGGACAGTGAGCAAAAAGGACTAAACACATTTTTAAAAGAAAATATAGTGAATAAAAAGTTTATAGATTCATTGTCTTAACATAGATTTACTTGTATAAAGTATAATCTAATGGAAGGATATCTTTTTTTTGATAGAATTTATATTATGTTAACCAATGCAACTTAATAAGTATATTAGCCATTAAGTTAGTTTAATTAATGGACTAAATGCCTTCGTGCTTATATTAACCATTTGCCCTATAGTTAAATGCTTTATTTCATCGTGACTTACGACAATTTCTGTGAGTTGTTGTCCTATAGCAATGATGGCAATATACACAACATCTACCTGTACGATATCAATAAGTTTACCTTCAAAAGAAAATTTTGCACTACCACTTGTTTTAAGAAGCACCTCTTTAGGAGAACCATCTTCTATCACTTTACCTGAGTCTAACAATATGACACGTTCTGCCATATTGTATATTTCACTAGGATCATGGCTCACCATAATAGTCGTTGTGCCAAAACGTTTATGTAATGTTAGTATTTCATTTTGAAGTTTTGTTCTCATGGTATTATCTAGTGCCGATAAAGGCTCATCCATAAGTAATAATGTAGGCTGGTTCATCATAGCTCTACAAAGATTCACTCTTTGTTGTTGCCCTCCACTAAGCGTAGCAGGAAGTCTGTTTGCTAAAGCACTTAGCTGCGTAATATCTAAAAGTTCTTTGGCTAGTGTTTTATCTTTGTTGACAAAAAGAAGATGCTCTTCTATGCTCATATTTGGGAAAAGTGCATAGTTTTGAAATACAAATCCTATCTTTCGTTGCTGTGTAGGCTTCACATAGACCGAGTCAAGCCATATCTCACCATCTACCCTAATCTCTCCTTCTGCTTTTTCAAGTCCAGCCAGTATACGTAAAAAGGTTGTTTTTCCAGAACCACTCACACCAGAAAGAGCAGTAAAAGACCCTTTCTCTATTGTTGAATTTATCTGCAAAAGCATTTCACCCTCAGCACCTTGTAGTTTTTTATGTATATCTATTTCTATCATACGTGATATTTACCTATTTTAATCGCTTGTTTAGCATTAAATATATAGACAGAAAGCAAAACTAAAAAACTCATCAGTACCATAATAGCACTATAGATATGTGCCGCAGTGTAGTCCATGATTTCGACCATTTCATAGATAGCGATAGAAGCTACTTTAGTCTCCCCAGGGATACTTCCCCCAATCATCAAAATAACACCAAACTCCCCTACTGTATGGGCAAAAGTGATAATAAGCCCTGTAAGTAACGCAGGTTTTATGTTAGGCAAAGCTACTCTAAATATGGTTTCTATTTCCCCTTTTCCTGCTACATAAGAGGCTTCAAGTATATTTTTATGTAAGCTTTCAAATCCTCCTTGAATAGGTTGTACCATAAAAGGCAAAGAGTAAATACAAGAAGCTACCACTAATCCTGTAAAATTAAAAATAAGTTTTATGTCAAACATCTCTTCAAAAAATGCTCCTACAAATGAGTTACTAGAGAGTACTACTAAAATATAAAATCCCAAAACAGAAGGTGGCAGAACCAAAGGTAGCGCTGTAATGGCTTCAAGAAATGGTTTCATTTTTGACTTTGTTTGAGAAAGGTACCATGCCAAAGGAATGCTAATAACCAAAAGTATGGAGGTAGTAAGTAGTGCCAGTTTAAAAGAAAGTATAAACGGGGTCATGTCTAAATTTTGTAAAATTTCAATCATCCATCACCTCACAAATGGCTATTTCACTGGCTTTAATCAAAGCACTTATTTTATCCCCCACCTTTAGTGACATAGTCTCAGAAGCGGTACGAGGTATGATTGATTCTATATATGTCTGAGGAAAGGCATCAGAAAACTTCAAAGTAATACTACTCAGTAACGTGCCGTTGTTAATGCTATCTATCATCACAGGGAGTTTATTGGTATAACTTAAAAGTCCAGTAAACTCTTTAGCAAGTGTTACATGGGTAGCTTTTATAACTAACTTTACTTTTTTACCTACATCTATACCTTTTGGTAATTCTAAACCCATCATACCTAGTATATGTCCCTCACAGTCAAATGTAACATGATGCAAACTATCACAGTTTTGTATAGCCATAACTTTAGCGATAAGATAACTCATAATGAAACACTTTTTTTAATCATCAATTTATAGTCTTATTATTTTGTGCACTTGGTACAGTGTCAAATAAGACAACCTTCATCACATCACCCTCTTCGACTAATGAAATACTGTCGTCAAGTACTACTAAAGCGTTACTTTCTACTATAGGTGTCAGCATACCTGAGCCGTATTTGTTATTTCTAGTGACATGAAATTCTCCCTCTATGAGTGCACCCAAAACGACATTGGCTCTACCTGCTCTTACTTTAAAAGTTTTGGTATTTTTTGCATAAATAAACGTATGATGATATGCACTATTGCCTTGCATCTTTGAAAGTATAGGAAGGGAGAGTAAAAAAATATTGATCATCGCTGTAAGCGGATTACCCGGCATTGCCATGACAAAAGTATTGCCCATAGTACCCATCATTGTTGGTCGTCCTGGCTTAATATCTATACCATGAAACAAAGCTTCAAGCCCATTACGTATAAATGCTTCTTCCAAGAAATCAGCATCTCCCATGCTAATGCCTCCAGTGGTAATGATGACATCATAGTGCTTTAATGTCTCTATAAATGAGACACTTTTTTCAAGATTATCAGGTATAGCACCTGCATATCTTGCAGTAAATCCATACTTTTCTAACTGTGCGGTAATAGCAAAGGCATTGGCATTATAAATCTCATCTTCACTTGCACTTTGCCATGGTTCTTTTATCTCATCTCCTGTGGAAACAACGGCTATTTGTAAAGACTTATACACTTTTACAGCCATGATGCCTTGAGCTGAAAGTAGTGCTACATGTGCAGGAGTAATACGGTCCCCCGCAGTAAATAAGACATTTCCTACCTTTTGTTCTTCACCTTTAGACCTAAAAGCATTACCTTTTTTTATATCTTTAGGTATAATCACGCTTTCTTCATTGACCTCTGTACAATCTTCTATGGGGACAACAGTATCAGCATCACTTGGTACTTGTGCACCTGTCATTATTTTATAACAGCTTGCTTTTTCGAGCAAGGCTTTAGGTTTGTCTCCTGCAAAGATAGTCGAAGAAACACGAAGTTTTTGTCCTCGTTCTTCATACTTAAAAGCAAAACCATCCATAGCAGAGTTATCAAAAGAAGGAAGGTTTTTTACGACTATAATATCTTCAGCCAAAACTTTATCTAAAGCTTTATCTATAAGTATTATTTCTGTTGTAGTTTGTATAGGTGCTTTGTCTAAAGCTAAATTGTAGGCGTCCATATAAGACAAATAATGCAGTTTTTTCATCTAAAATCCTCCCCCTGTCGAAAAACTATCTAAGGTATTTCGTGAAGAAAACCCACCCATATCTGGTAAGTTAAAAATACTCCCCCCATCTCTATTTTTAGGAAAATGCCAAGGTGAATCTGAACCAGAGTTAAAACCACCACTTCCAAAGTCTGGCCAAGAACCTGTGTCTACATGCCTTTGACTCCGTCTTAGTGTATCCCAAAGTACATTACTTTGAGCCAAACCACCCAGTAACCCTCCAAGCATATCTTCTATCACTGTAGCATTATCAAAACCAGAGCGGATATCATCATAACGGCTACTTTTAAACTTTACTCTTAAACTTTCAACTTCATGTAATTGTTGTATCTTTTTATCATAGAGTAATCTCTGTTTACTTATGTCCCTTTGCATTTTTACAGCTAAATTTTTCAATTTATTCAGTTCTTCAACCAACCTATCATCTTCCTTATTGATCGTTTGTTTGACAAGAGTATCAAGTTGGGGTAAACTCATCTGAAGAAGTAAATGATTTATCTCGGAGACAATGTCCTGTGCAACACTATCTCTATCTTCTAAATATTTTTGGCGTTCAGCCATAAGTGACTCAAGCTTTTTTTCTAAATCTACTATCTCATCATCTATTATATCCACTGCTTCTTGTCTACTTTTTTCTTCTTCTTGAAATAGACCTAATTGCTTTTTTTCTGCATGTTTATATTCTATCAAAGAAAGTTTTTTTAGTGCATTATTATAAGCTTCTTTTTCTTCATCTGCATGTATATGTAAACGTTTTGGTATTTCTAATAATGTCCAGTAATTTACTCTATATTTCTCATAATCACTCAACGATGCAACCCAAGAATCCAACATTTTTGTGAGAGTTTTACCTCTATATTCGGAAGTACCATATTTTACATCCCACAAATAAGAAAAAAAGATATCCTCCTCATAAGGAAGTCCTTTTTCTATACGGGTCTGTTCTGCTTCAATAGCTTTATTTTCTGCTTCATCAGCTATTTTTTTACTCTTTCTAGTTATCTCAAGTTGTATTTGATATTCCTTGTCTTTTTCAAGGATAACTTGTATTTCATTCTCTCTTTTTATCACATCTTTTGCTGCTTCAGCTAGTAATTTATGCTTCTGCACTCTTTGTGATTCTAGTGAAGCAAGTTTCGTATTGTGAGCATCTATATTTTCTAGTAACTGCTGATACGCTTTAGCTCTTTTCTCAAGTAAACCATCTACTCCTTTAGAAATATTACTTTCATACTTTTTACTCACATCTCTGTTTTCAATCTCTGTAAAATAAATCTTTGCAAGTGTCTCTGTCGTTTGAGACTGACGCCGTTTATTCTCTTGAGAAAGCTCAAAAATCGTATCTATCTCTTTGTCTATTCTGCTTATTTCATTTCTTACAGTATGTAGTACACTATCTATATCTTCTAAGGTTTTTATGCCTTTTATCATTATAGTTTCCTTACCATTTTGTTATACTCGCACCCGTGGTTGACACAGTGTATAAAGGTAAAATATAGCCAGGTTTCTTCACCCCAACTACCCTATCTTGTATAATCCCATCATCTGCTTTATCTTGTGCAACACGATTGAATGTCTCTTCATCTACACGAATACCCCACTCTTTTACATAAGCTATCTCATCATTTTCTTCATTTCGTATTTGCACATGTACATTTTCACCTTGGGCGTTCACAGCTTCAACTATAATATAATAGTTCTTTCCATAGCTACTCCTTGGAGGAACACGCCAAATACCAGAACGTTTTCCTGCACCTTGTACTATGCGTACAGTGTAACTTTGTTTGAGATTTTTCAAGAGAGTTTTAAGTGCCTCTAGTTTCTCTTTTGCTACTGTCATGTCATCATTTTCTAATGCATTTTTTGCTTCATCATTTAGAATGTTTGCTATCTGTGTTGCTTTCATATCAGTACTATTATTAACCAAATCTATATATGTTTTTTGTATCTCTATAGGAAGGTTTGCTTTTTCCATTTGTATAGGACGAATGAATGTCATATAATAAAAAGCACCCGCTACAATAGAAATAGAAAAAAATGTTACCAATGGTTTCAGCCACTTGTCCCTCTTAACATAAAGTGTTGCCAACCAAGTAGTAAAAGTGTTAGGTGTTGGAGTAAAAACGAAACGTTCTTCCTCTAGTGCACGTACACCTTCATTGAGTATTTCATCTGTAACTTCTATGCCTTGAGAAGCATAAATTTCACGTAGTTTTTCTATAAGTTTCTCTCTACGCTCATCTGCACTAAGTTCACGGTCTACCATAATTTCTCGATGACGTAGCGTGTCCACAACATCCATTGCCACCATTAGGTCTTCTAACGGTACCCTCTTTTGTGCTGGCATTTACTAAACTTTATGTGGAAGTGCCAGTGATTCACCACGGTTAATAATACGTGTTAACCTCTGTTTTCCTTCTTCTACTGCATAGCGTATTTCATTACTGTTTTGATCGGAGAGTTTACGCATTTCATCAATCATCTCTACTGTACGCTCTTGGAAGTTCACTACAGAATCTACCAATTTTTTTACAGCATCCGCACGTATAGTTGGTCCATACCCTGCTTTTACAGCTGCATCTTGTACTTTACCACCTATATCTGCTAAATCTTCAAGGCTTTTTGAAACGCCCTCTTTCATCGCTTCAAGTGACTCTGTACTTTCATGTAAACCAAAAAGCCCCGTAAAAGAAGCACTTAATGCAGTCAAAACAGTTTCATTTGTACCAAAAAAGGTCACCGATTGCTGATATACACGTTTTTTAATGGCTGAAGTTTGCATGAGTCTTGCCATAATCACTTCAGAAGTATTGTAATTTATCCCTAAATTATCTGCTAAATCTTTAGCGATTTGGTAACGCTCTTCAGCGTCTTGTAAAGCCCTTAATTTTTCATCTCGTGCAAGCTCAAGTTTGGCACGTTCAGCAAGTTCCTCGCCCATATAGCTCTCAATGGTCTCTGCTGCATGTTCTAGTTTCGCTTTTGTTGCATTCCACTGAGCCTCTGCCTCTTTAAGTATGTCCAAAGATAAGATTTCAGACTCTTTTATCGCCCCTCTAAAGTCCTGATACGCATTTAGTATCGTATGCTCTCTGTCTATTTGATCTTTTGAATCACGTGAGACTTCCAAATAAATTTGCTTTATTTTTTCAAAACGTTCTGCAATGTCTCCGCGTGTTACCTTCATCCAAACATTTCCTATGCGCTCAAAAGTGTCTATTTTACCATCTTCAACTTGCTCTACCATTCGTTTTGCGTCATCACGTATAGAGTTGAATCCATCGGTAATTTCTTTATAGCGTTCTCCTACTTTCATCTGAGACACTTCATTACGTACAATATCATTAAATGCAGATGCCTGAGAAAGTGTCCTAGCAATAGCTATACTTTTTGTCTCATCAATATCTGCAATTTTTTCTATAAGTGCAAGTACAGGAGCTTCTTGCGTCTTTTGGGGTGCAAGACCCAAATCTCGTATTTGATTCATCGCCCTGTCAAGATAATTTACTACATGGTTTTGCATGAATATTCCTTTTTTAATAGAACTGTTATAGTTTAATTATAGGAGGTAATGCTTAAAGTTTTAAAGGAATAGAGTGTTTTATATGGGAAAAAAGAAGGAGAAGAGAAGTATGAGAATATGACATAATAAACCATACCCTCATAGTCATAAAGTTTTATTTACTGTTACATTTAGCAGTTTGGCATTTCATCGCTTTTTTCATTTTACTCATTTTATTTTGCTTCATCGCTTTCATCTTTCCTCTTCTAGCTTTTCTAAGTTCTTTGATGTATAAAAGTTGCTCTTTACTAAGTATGGATTTTACACCTTCTATACATGTAAGCTTTGTCATCGTAGCCTCTGCTTTTAAAATAGCAAGTTTCTCTATAGTTGCTTTTTGTGCTTGTGCAGGGGTATTCTTTTTACATGCTTCTTTAATAGCTTTACTTGTTTCTTTTATATCTTCTTTAAGTTTCGTCATCTTTGGCATCATCACTTTACGTTGTGATGCAAGTTTTGTTTTTTGTTCATCTGTAAGTGCAAGTTTAGGATCATTTTCCATTTTCTCAAGCATTCTCATTAGTGAAGGGAGACGCAAAAGTAGAGATGAACCATACTTTTTCATATTTGTTTTTTTACAAGACTTTCCTGTATTACAGCTTGGAGCTTTGCAGTCTGACTTAAGTTTTACTTTTTGCGTCATCGCTGCTCCACATTTACCTGCTTGACATTTCATACCTTCAGCTGCTTGTGCAGGTATAAAGAGTAGTGCCATTGTCGCTGCTGTTGCTATGGTAGCGAGTGTTAGTTTTTTAATCATTGTCTTTTTCCTTTTATTTATTGATATAAGATATTAGTATATTATTATTGTATTAATGGATTGCAAATCAAACCAAACGCGTATCTAAAAGCTTATTATCACTTGCAACCATCTGAAGCTTTGAGAGAGTCTGTTTGTCTAGAGGTCTTTTTATGATAGAAGAGACCATCGCTAAAAGATAATCATAACTCTCTAAACTTACGGTTTTTCTAAACAGTACCTCTCTACTCAAATATGCGTATACTTCTTCTTCCTTCACATATGTACATCCATTCAATAAATTTTCCAACATTTCGGAAAATACTATTTCATCTAAAATTACCTCATCAGACAATGCTTCAGCAGCATCTGCATCTAGACCTCTGTTGTGTAAAATCTTAGCGATACTTGATTTTACACTCTTTGTTTTATGGATTTGACTCAATTTTTGTAATGTAAATGTTTCTGCAGCTACTTGGTTGAACGTAAGTACAGAGACAAAGAGCGTAATCCGTAGTAGGTTTTCTTTACTCATTCTAAAATCCTTTACATAATTGTAGACTATCAAGGTAAATGAAAATTAATCCCTAAAAAAATATTATTTATACTATTTAATGCTTATTCATGATTTTATAAATATCTCTACCATTAAGTAAATATTTCCCTGTACCCCACTATGATGGATGCCTTGAGCATCTAGAGGTCAAAGATATGTCAAATTGACATATTTTAAGACTCCAACACCTCAGTATCGACAGTAGTATCTTCAGGTTTTTCTTTGTTTGAAATGAGGGCTATTTGTTGTAGTTTTGTGGACTCAAAGTAAACTTTGTCTAACTTTAACTCTTTAAGCTCCTTCTCTAGTGCCAAGATAACCCTTCTTTTAGGCTCTAGTTTTAAAAGTAGATTTACACGCTCTAGTTCATGCTGTAGTACAGCCATCTCAAGTTCTTCTATCTCATCTAGTATCTCTTGGAGTTCATGTAGTTTTCTTTTGTCTAGTTTAAGGTACTCTGCGTTATCTAACATCTCTTTATACTCACGGTTAAGTTCTTGTATGGAGTTTATTTTTTTTGAAAAGTTATTGTTATATTTGTGTAAAAGTTTTTCGTCATAGCCTACTTGACGTTCAAGTACTAAAAGTGTTGCTTCATCTTTTTCTATGAGCTTTTTTTCAGTACTGATGTGCGCTTTAAGCTTAGAGATTTCAAGCACATAACGACTCACACCCTCACTATAAGCGATAATACCATCTCTATAATGCTTCAGTATATCTCTAGCTACATCTAAAGAAAGATGCTTTTGTGCTTCAAATTCAGGCTGTTTGGTCAACTCATAGTTTTTATTCTCTTCTACTTCTTCGATCATGAAACTACTCTTCCAAACCCACACGTTTAAGTTCACGTGCACGCCTGTTTTGTTGTGCTTCAATTTTACTTACCACTTGGTTTTTGGTACCTTCATTAGCATTGGTTTCAAGTCTATTAATAATATGGGTAAGTTCCAAAATTTTATTTTGTGCTTCTTGTACTTTACTCTCATAACGCTTTTCATTTTGTGCATTCATGATACGTAAGCTTTGTATTTTCTCATCTTTAGCTTTGATGGATTTTTTATATTTAAAGACCAAGTACAACAATGCCAATATAAGCAAAATGGCCACAAGACCAAATGAAAGCAAGTACTCACTATATTCACTTTTCATACATTATCCTTTATAAGGGTATATTGTAGCAAAACTTATTTATAGTTCTTATGTATTTTCCGTTTCTATGTTCTCTTCAACTTTCACGGGTTTGGCTACTTCTTTTGCGATTATTTCTACGTACACTTCTTTAGCACCCGTGGCTTTCACCCCATCTAGTGCCTTAATAAGCTCTTCGTAAACCACAGCCTTTACATCCTCTTTTGTAGCCCCTATTTTACAGTCAAAGTCCCAGTACATAAGCTTTTTATCGCTAATGTCTTTTTTCTTTTCACGTTTTACATATTTTCTTATGTCATTTTTAACGGCTTCTAGTACACGGTCTTCATGTTTTTTGGGGTCAGTGAGTTTATATATTTTTTTCATTATCTTCTCCTGCTACTTTTTTTGTCAAGTTTATCTAGTTTTGCTTGTAAGTTTGAGCCTATTTTCTCTGCATGAGGGTTTCTAGGTTTCTTCTTTTTTTCTGTGGGTGTTTTGTCATGCTCTGGTTTGTTGTTTGTGGGCTTCTTTTTTCTATTGCTGTTTCTGCCACTACCATTTCTATTACGTTGTCCGCCAGCACGATTTGCATTACCACGTTTACCCCCACCTCTACCATTTTGTATCGGTTCGGCTTCTATGCTTGGGTCTGGTCTAAAGGCTTCAAGGTCTACTTTTTTGATGCTAGACTTGGTAAATCGTTCTATGGCTCTAAGTAAGTCATGTTCGTCTATACAAACAAGTGACACTGCTTCTCCTGCCATACCTGCCCTACCTGTACGACCTATGCGGTGTACGTAGTCTTCTGGTACATTAGGTAGCTCAAAGTTCACCACATGAGGTAACTGGTCGATGTCTATACCACGAGCCGCAATGTCCGTAGCTACCAGTACTTGTACACGTCCTTCTTTGAAGTCTGCTAAAGCTTTAGTCCTTGCACCTTGGGACTTGTTTCCATGAATGGCTGCGGCTTTGATGCCAGAGTACTCTTCTAGCTGTTTACACACTTTGTTTGCTCCATGTTTCGTACGGGTAAACACAAGCACTTGTTTCCAGTCATTTGTCTTGATGAGCTGTGCTAAGAGTTCTCTTTTACGGCTCTTATCTACAGGGTACACCACTTGGCTTATCTTCCCTGCGGTTGAGTTTTCGCGTGCGACTTCTACAAGTACAGGGTCTTTGAGTAGTCCTGATGCAAGTGTTTTTATCTCTTTAGAAAAGGTTGCTGAAAAAAGTAAAGTCTGCTTATGTTTAGGCATCATCGCCATGAGTTTTTTGATGTCGTGTATAAAACCCATATCTAACATACGGTCTGCTTCATCAAGTACCAGTGTTTCCACTGCTGAGAAGTCTATGCCGTCTTGGCTGGCGATGTCTAGAAGTCTACCTGGTGTTGCTATGACGATGTCCACACCTTTTTTGATGGCTGCAAACTGAGGGTTGATGCCCACTCCTCCAAAGATAACCATAGAATGGTAAGACATGTACTTACCATACGTTGCAATGCTGTCAGCTACTTGAGCAGCCAGTTCACGCGTAGGAGTGAGTACGAGTACACGGATTTGTTTCTTTTTCATCTGTGGTTTACTCTGTGAGAGACGCTCTAGTAGTGGCAGTGTAAACCCTGCTGTTTTTCCTGTACCTGTTTGTGCCGCTGCAAGGACATCTTTACCTTCTATGACTAGAGGTATGGCTTTTGCTTGTATGGGTGTAGGCTCTGTATAGCCCTGTTCTTTGACTGCTTTAAGTAAAGACTCGTTGAGCCCTAGTTCTGTAAATTTCATGATGTTCCTAGTAACCGAGCCTTGCATTTCTATATGAATGCTTCTGCGTCGGTCTTAGGCTGAGTAAGTTAAATTTAAAAATGTATGACCGATGTACATTTATTACGCGTATTATAGCGTAATTTTTGTATAATGCGATTTGTATCATCATGTCCTCATCGCTTAACTGGATAAAGCAGTGCCCTCCTAAGGCGTAGCTCGAGGTTCGAGTCCTCGTGGGGACAATACCAATACCCCCTTATATACGATATATAACGAACTATTTTTTATATAGGTGTCGTTTTGGGTGTCATTTATCTCTTCAATTTCTACCTTGAACAACCAAAAAACTCACAACACCATACTTAAGGACGATTTTTCGTAACGATAGTGAAGAAAAATGTTCACACAACTGAAAGGCGTGAGGAGGTACTAATAAAGCTTCACCTTCCTGCTCTTCTAAGACTCTATTATAATAAAGGGTTAAAAACGGACCTTTCAGAAAGGTCAACTATTGGCTTTTCTATAGAAAGGTCAGGTCTTAACCCTTTCGTTCCTACAAAATACTTGAGAATCAAACTTCATTGTATGTGGTATTAGGTTCTATTTGCTTCTTTATAATCACAAGATAGCTATAATCATACATCTACTAAAAAATAACAGGACACACCCATGACAAGCACCCAACAACGCAAAGAGCTCCAACGCCAAATCTGGCAAATCGCAAATGATGTTCGAGGTTCTGTGGATGGGTGGGATTTTAAGCAGTATGTGTTGGG
>Ga0256840_1001379_pt1 | contig 23067 bp, 20 predicted proteins | sample 355202metaG_FD_185969 | JGI IMG/M metagenome (GOLD analysis project Ga0256840, IMG submission 185969) | Hydrothermal vent microbial communities from Mid Atlantic Ridge, Atlantic Ocean - 355-202 | ecosystem: Environmental > Aquatic > Marine > Hydrothermal vents | place: Atlantic Ocean: Mid...
TTTTCTCCCTCTGGTGACCAACCAAAGGCTATAGAAAAACTAACCGCGAGCATAAAAAAAGGTAACAAGTACCAGACTCTTATAGGAGTTACAGGAAGTGGCAAGACTTTTACCATGGCTCAAATCATAGAAAAACTTCAGATGCCTACACTCATCATGACACACAACAAAACTCTAGCAGCTCAGCTTTACTCAGAATTTCGTGGCTTTTTTCCTAAAAATCATGTTGAGTATTTCATAAGCTACTACGACTACTATCAGCCTGAGGCTTACATACCAAGGAGTGATCTTTTTATAGAAAAAGATAGCTCCATAAACGACGAACTTGAGAGGCTTAGGCTCTCAGCGACTACCTCTCTTTTGAGTTTCGATGATGTTATCTGTGTGGCTTCAGTTTCAGCTAACTATGGTCTTGGAGACCCTAAAGAGTACAAACAGATGGTCCAAGCAGTTGAAGTTGGACAAGAGATAAACCAAAAAACACTTTTGATGCAACTTGTAGATATGGGGTATAAACGAAACGATAGTTTTTTTGATAGAGGTTGCTTTAGAGTGAGTGGAGATGTAGTGGATATTCACCCTGCCTACAACGAAGATGAGGCTGTAAGGATTGAGTTTTTTGGAGATGAAGTTGAGAGTATCTACTACTTTGAAACTCTTAGCAACAAAAAGCTTGAAGAGTTGAAAAAAGTAACTATATATGCAACCAATCAGTTTATAGTTGGACAGACTCGTTTGGCAGAGTCAATGAAACTCATTGAAGATGAGCTTGGAAAAAGACTTGCTTTTTTTCAAAAAGAAAACAAGCTTGTGGAGTATCAAAGACTTAAAAGCAGAGTAGAGTTTGACCTAGAGATGATGCAAGCAACCGGAGCTTGCAAGGGAGTTGAAAACTACTCTCGCTATCTAACTGGCAAAAAAGAGGGAGAGACTCCCTACTCTATGTTTGACTACTTTGAAGCAATCGGAAAAGAGTTTTTGGTCATAGTTGATGAGTCTCATGTAAGTCTTCCCCAGTTTCGTGGTATGTTTGCAGGCGATAGAAGTAGAAAAGAGGTACTTGTGGAGTATGGCTTTAGACTTCCAAGTGCCTTAGACAATCGACCTTTGATGTTTGATGAGTTTATAAACAAAAAAACACAATTTCTCTTCGTCTCAGCTACCCCAAGCCCTATAGAGATGGAGTTAAGCAAAGAGAACACAGCAGAGCAAATCATACGACCAACAGGACTTCTTGATCCTAAAGTTGAGATTTTGGATAGTGAGTTTCAAGTAGAGACTCTTTATGATGAGATTAAAAAAACCATAGCTAAAAATGAGAGGGTTTTAGTCACAACTCTAACCAAGAAGATGAGCGAAGAGCTTAGCCGTTACTATGGGGAACTTGGTTTGAAAGTCAAGTATATGCACTCTGATACAGATGCGATTGAGAGAAATCAGATCATACGAGCTTTGAGACTTGGGGAGTTTGATGTACTTATAGGCATAAACTTACTTCGTGAGGGCTTGGACTTGCCTGAGGTTTCTCTTGTGGCTATCTTAGATGCAGATAAAGAGGGGTTTTTAAGAAGTAAAACCAGCCTCGTTCAGACTATGGGTAGAGCTGCTAGGAATCTCAATGGTCGTGTGATTATGTTCGCAAAACGCATAACAGATTCGATGAAGTATGCTATAGAGTTAACCCAAAAAAGAAGAAAAATTCAAGAAGAATTCAACGAAAAAAATGGCATAACACCACAATCAACCACTAGAATACTAGATGAAAATCTAAAAGTAGAAGATATGGGTGAGATTTTCAATAAGATGGACAAAAAAGACAAAATACCCCCAAGCGAAAAAAAGAAAATCTTAAAGGAGATGACAAAAGCCATGCATGAGGCTGCAAAGTCTTTAGAGTTCGAAAAGGCTGCAAAACTAAGAGATGATATAGCTAGACTTAGAAAATTGTAATTTTTTTGTAACCTTAATTATGATAATATAAAAGAAAAAGGATAATCATGTCCAGCCTAAATGATCCAAAAAATTTTATAAACAGAGAGTTATCTTGGCTAAGATTTAATACTAGAGTTTTAAGTGAATCTACAAAAAAAGAGCTTCCTATACTAGAAAGACTTAAATTTTTAGCTATTTATGCAACCAATTTGGATGAATTTTATATGATTAGAGTTGCAGGTCTAAAACAACTTTTTTCTGCTGGTGTTATTGTAACAGGTAGTGATGAAATGACTCCTTTAGATCAGCTCAGAGAGATACGAAACTATATATCCAATGAAAAGAATACCCTTGAGAAAATTTATATAGAAATCATAAAAGAGCTAAAAAATGAGAACCTGCTTGTGACAGACTATTGTGAACTTAGCAGGGAACAGAAAAAAACAGCAGATGATTACTTTTTCTCAAATATTCTTCCTGTTTCTGTGCCGATTGCTGTTAATGCAACTCACCCATTTCCACATTTGAACAATCTTAGCTTCTCTTTAGCGGTGAAACTCCAAGATGAAAAAGGTATTGGTAACTTCAAATATGGGATGATTCGAATTCCAAGAGTTTTACCTAGATTTTATCAAGTAAGTGACAACATATATGTCCCAATTGAGAGCATTGTAAAGCGTCATGCTGAGAAAATATTCCCCGGCTATAGTCTTATCTCATCTGCTGCATTTAGAGTTACAAGAAATGCTGATATAGTTATAGAAGAGGAAGAAGCTGATGATTTTATGATGATTATGGAGCAAGGTTTAAAGCTTCGTCGTCGTGGTGCCTTTGTAAGACTTGAGATAGAAGAAAAAGCAGATGAAGACTTGATGAAGTTTTTAAACTCTCATATGCAAATATTTGCAAAAGACATTTACGAATACAGTATACCCCTAAACTTAGGTGCACTTTGGCAAATAATTAACAATAAAGACTTCTCGTATCTTACACTCCAGCCACATAATCCAAAAATATTGCCTCCTTTTAGTAAAAATGAGTCTATCTTTAAAATTATTGCAAAACAAGATGCACTTCTGCTTCACCCTTATGAAAGCTTCGATACTGTAACAAGACTCGTAAAAGAGGCATCAAAAGACCCAAATGTAGTTTCAATAAGAACTACACTTTACAGAGTAGAGAAACATTCACAGATTATCAAAGCTCTAATTGATGCTGCAAGTGATGGAAAACAAGTTACTGTTATGGTTGAACTTAAAGCTAGATTTGATGAAGAGAACAATCTGCATTGGGCAAAAGCACTTGAGCAAGCTGGAGCCCATGTAATCTATGGAATCACAGGTTTCAAAATACATGCAAAAGTAACGCAGGTCATCAGGCAAGAATCTGGAATTTTAAAATTTTATATGCACTTAGGAACCGGTAACTACAATGCAGCAACGGCAAAAATCTATACTGATGTGAGTCTTCTTACATGTAGAGATAGCTTTGCTAAAGATACAACTACATTTTTTCATATTTTATCTGGTTTTTCAAAAAACAAAAAGCTTGCAGATTTAAAAATGTCGCCAACACAGATTAAGCCAAAACTAATCTTACTCATAGCAGGAGAAGCAAAAGCTGGTAAAAATGGGCATATTATCTTAAAAATGAATGCCTTGGTTGATTCAGATATCATTAAAGCACTTTATACTGCCTCTAAAGCTGGTGCAAAAATCGAGCTTATCATCAGAGGTATATGCTGTTTAAGACCAAATATAAAAGGTATTAGTGAAAATATTAGTGTTAAGAGTATCATTGGTAGATATCTTGAACATGCAAGAGTTTTCTACTTTAAACACTCTGAGCCTACACTTTTTATCGCAAGTGCAGATTGTATGCCAAGAAATCTTGAGAGAAGACTAGAGCTTATGACTCCTATATATGAAAAGTCTTTGCAAGAGAAGCTTTTTGAAATGCTTCAACTACAAATCAACGACAACAGTTTAAGTTGGAATCTAAATAACGATGGCAACTATGAAAAGGTCAATAATCAGGATGAAAAAATAATCAATAATCATATTATTTTAGAAGAGTATATAAATAAAATATATAAAACAATGAAGAAAGATACTACTTCAAATAAAGCTGAAAATCTAGCTAGAAAACTGTTCAAGGAGAGTTAATGGAGTTTGAAGGTAAATCACCAAAAATAGCTCAAAGTGTTTTTGTAGCTCAAAGTGCTGATTTAATTGGTGAAATAGACATTGGAAAAAACAGTTCTATCTGGTTTGGATGCGTTATAAGAGGTGATGTAAACTCAATCAAGATTGGTGAGCGAACAAATATACAAGATTTAAGTATGATTCATGTTACTCATTTTACAAAAGAGGACAAGAGTGATGGATACCCAACTGTTATTGGTAGTGATGTAACTGTTGGGCATAGGGTGATGCTCCATGGCTGTAAAGTTGAAGATGCTTGTTTGATTGGTATGAGTGCAACCATCTTGGATGGAGCAGTCATTGGCAAAGAGTCAATTGTAGGTGCAAATTCACTTGTAACAAGCGGTAAAGTATTCCCTCCTCGCTCTCTAATCATGGGAAGTCCCGCAAAAGTTATTAGAGAGCTAAGCGATAAAGAGGTAGCTTCACTATATAAATCAGCTCAAAACTATGTAGAGCTTAAGAACAAGTATTTTTAGATTTTTTTCTTTTCTTTGGATTTGGGTTAGCAAATTTGATTAAATCTTCTGTTGTTATGATATGTTCTGGAAGTTTTTCTAAACTTTTTTGAAAAACTATCATAGCAGCATATGCATCGCTGTATGCTCTGTGATGTTCTACTTCTATATCAAAAAGTTCTATCAATGATGCTAGACCATACTTTGGAGCTTCTATTGTCTTTTTTGCTAGGTCTATGGAGCACATTTTCCTATTAAGTAGCGGCCCAAAACCTGCTGCTTCCATAGAATAAGATATAAATTTATAGTCAAAGTTAACATTATGAGCTAAAAAAACAGCATCGCTTAAAAACAGACGAAACTTTTCTAATACACTCTTTAGAGATGGTGCATTTACAACATCTTCTATCTTAATTCCTGTTAACTTTACAATATTTTCAGGAATTTCATCAGCATTTACATAACTCTCAAACCTGTCTATAATCTTGCCATCTTCATAAAGGATAGCTCCTATCTCAATAATTTGAGAGCTATCAGGCTTGCTTCCATTTGTCTCTATATCTACTATACAAAATCTCTGCTTATCAAAAGGAATCATAGTGGTCTCAAGAGCAAGTTTTTTGTTGGAAAGTTCTACTAACGGAAGTCCTAAAACTTTCATGTTTGATACACACTCAAAAAGAGTATCAAACTCATAGTTTTTAAGCTCTTTAATATTTTTAAATATTGTTTGGCACTCACTAAAAAAAATAGGCTCTTTACTTATGCGTTCAACTAGTTTGTCAAAATTTCTCAATTATTTGCTCTTTTTATAAACTCATAAACTTTTTTACTATCCTTAACACCTTTACTCTTTTCTACTCCACTACTAATATCTAAAGCGTAAAATCCCAACTTTTTAACCTCATCAATATTGTTACAACTAAGACCACCAGCAAGTATGATTTTGGAGCAATCAATCCCTTCAAACCAACTTAAATCAACTCTTTTGCCTTCTCCGCCATAGCCCTCTACAAAGGCATCAACTATACGGTACTTATCACTATACTTTAGTAAATCATCTCTACATGTAGCCCTAATTACTCTAACATAAGCAATATCCAAGTTCTCATATAGCTCATCTTCTGCCTCAAAATGAATCTGTGCCAAACTCATCTTTGATGCTCTACATGTAGAGCTTATCTCTTTTGCTGTGCAGTTTACAAATAACCCTACTTTTTCCACAAAAGGAGGAAGTTGTTTTACAATTTTTAATGCTTTAGATGGTTCAATATAACGAGGTGATTTTTCATAAAAAACAAAACCCAATGCATCTGCACCAGCCTTAATAGCTACTAATGCATCTTCTATATTTGTTATGCCACAGATCTTAACTCGCACTACTTTAAACTACTTATTGCTTTTTTATATGATGGGTTTGAAAATACATAATTTCCAGCTACTACTATGTCAACACCTGCATTTTCTAGCTCTTTGACATTCTTATCGTTTACTCCACCATCTACCTCAATAAGAGTATTTAAACCTTTTTTCTCTATCATTGCTTTTAATCTTTTAGCCTTTTCTATGACGGATGATATAAATTTTTGTCCACCAAAACCAGGATTTACACTCATCAGTAATACCATATCTAAATCTTCAAGTAAAAACTCTATACTTTCTGGTGGTGTGTGCGGATTTAAAACAATTGCAGGTTTTATTCCTAGTCCTCTAATCTTTTGAATCAATCTATGAGGGTGCTTCTCCTCTTCAATATGAAAAGAGATAAACTCAGGTTTAAATGGAGCAAAGAGATCTACAAAAAATGTATTGTTTTGTACCATTAGGTGAATATCAAGTGGCTTAGTTGCTACTTTTGCAACCGCTCCAACAACGACTGGTCCAATTGTATGATTTGGAACAAAGTGTCCGTCCATAACATCGACATGAACATAGTCACAACCGCCATCACAGATAGCTTTTATTTCATCATTTAACCTACCAAAATCAGCAGATAAAATACTTGGGGCAATTTTCATCTTAATCCTTAATTATCTTGTTAAAAATAGAGTTATATTTTTCTCATTTACATCTAAATCTACTTGAGCACCACGACTGTTTTTTTGAAAAACTAAAACATCTTTAATGCTATGAAATACTCTAGGCATTGTCAAGCAGATTTTTACACCATCTTTGTGTAGTTGCTGGGCAATTTTACCACCTATTATATGTGTAAATTCACCTAAAGCATCCAACAAATCGGAATCACTATAACCTTCATCTAAAAGTATTTTACAAACAGTTTCTACTATACTTTTTTCAAAAGACAGTATTAAGATACCTTCTATATCTCCATAAAAACCTATAGATGAGCTCAAATATGCACAGTCTTCTTTTAAACACAACTCTTTAATCTTAATTGATTTCTTCTTTGCATTATACCCGCAAAGCACTTCAATAGTCTTTATAGTTGAGTCAATTACTGTTGTCAATATTGAGATTAATTTTTTTGTTACTCCAGAGTTTTTTGCAGCAGTACCTGTGCTTTCATATGCTGCTTTTATCAGTTCATCATCCTGAAAAAACTCTGCTATACTTGGGTACACAAGAACACCAGTATCTTCAAGATCATTAAGTATTTTATCACTTATTTTTCTTTTATCAATTCCACATACAACAATAGAAACTCCGTACTCTGCCCCTGCAGTAGAAAGTTTTGATATAAAATTTGCACCATGGATATTGATAGCAGACACATTACCTGCATCAAAAATAAAAAGTTTAAATCCTACCTTAATAGAATTTTTATGATAAACCATATCAAATTTTTTAGATACTTCTGAATCCACGAAGCCCTTTAGAGTGTAAATAACAACATTATGTTTTATAAATACCGCTGGTGTTTTATCCATTTTTCCAAGATATGAGTTTTTAATTATATACTCAGCATCTTCTCTTTTAGCTAAAAAATCATTTTCATCTTTTGCAATTATAGGAGAGAACCCTCTTTCATACAACTCCATTGCTAACTGATTCTTTTGTTCACTGCTTTCTACATAGATTAGTATCTTTTTATCTTTAGCATTTTGTATATCATCTCCATAAAAAAGTCTAACAATATCTGATGTATCTAATAGAGAAAAGTTGAGTGTATCAAGGAACATATCCAAAATCATTTTATATTTTTTATCATCATAATCACAAAAGCCTACTGCAGTTCCACAATCATCTCTTACTCTTAAAAGAGATTCTATCAATACGGTTATTCCCCTTTTATTAAAAAATATAACTTTTTTTAGAGATATAAATGCACCTTCAAGCTTGAAGTTTATGAGAAAATCTACATCTTGTGAAGATATAATTTCATTAGCATTTTCACCATCTAAAAAACCAACTGGAGAAAAAATAGCGACTTTTTGCTTTACAATTGGTCTCAAGCTTTGCCTTCTTCGATAATTTTATAAAAATTAAGTGTAACTTCATCACTAAAACTAGACTCGATATCAAAAAGATCACTAAGCCCACTTTTAACCATAACTGGACGACTAAGCTCATATATAAGAAGTAGTCTCATATACTCAACCTCTTTAGAGTACTCTACTTGATAGCTAACATCATGCTTTCCAATTGATGCGATTAGCTCTACAATACTATCAGAAAAATCCCATTTTTTTGCGACTAAAGATGCAATATCAAAAAAAGTTCTACCTGTCATTTTTAGTAGTATATTTTCATAGCTTAACTGTTTAACATCTCTTAGGAGTTTAACCGTGCTATTAATATCACGAAAAAGCATCTCACAAACTACAAGTGCTGCTGGCACAATGCTTATAGCTGCTATTATTTCACTGCTATCACTTTTTATATCTTTTACTATTTTGGCCCAATTAAAAATAAGATTTGCTTGAAAATTTTGAAATTTTGCTGTACTAAAATCAAATACTTCCCACCTCTTAGGTAAAATTAAAAGTAAATAGTATCCATATACAAGCTGTTTTGCTTTTGAAATACCCAATATACCAAAAATTTGTCTAGCATTTTTTATCTCATCTCTAAAACCAAAAATAGGCTTGTTTACAATATCTTGCAAATAGTGCATAAAGGCTCTATCTTCATTTGCTATATCAGCTGCATAAACCATGTCGCCACTTTCTAAAGCATCTGCGCATCTCTTTACAACTTCTGGGACTGGAGGAATGGTTTCAATGTAGTTGTTGATAGTTGTTTGTGATAACAAAGTAGAACCTCCAATGTTTTTAACTGACCTTACACACCATCTATACTTTTAGATGGTGTGTAAGGTCAGTTTTGACATTGTAGCTTTACTTTCATAAAACATTTATAAAACATATGTTATACTCACAGACTATGTACACCAAGTTTAAGTAGATATTTTGCTTATTTTGTGTAAAATTCCAAAAAATTTTAAGGAAATTAATAATGTCAAGAAAATGTGCAATTACTGGCAAGGGCCCTATGAGTGGAAACAATGTGAGCCATGCTAAAAACAGAACAAAAAGAAGATTCCTTCCAAACCTAAGAACTGTAAGAGTTACCTTAGAAGATGGAACTACAAGAAAAATCAGAGTTGCGGCTTCTACACTAAGAACTATGAAGAAGAACGCTTAATCCCTACTTCTAAAATATAAGGGGCACTGTTGTCTATACTAGCAAAGTTAAAACGACTTCTTAACTGGTCTGCTAGATCAGCCCCTCATATAGACTTAAATACAGAACTGTATCAACAACTAAAGCCTTTTCGTCTCCCTCTCATACTCGTAGTTCTTATGATTATGTTGGGAGCTCTTGGCTATGTCATCATAGATGATTTTACTCTACTAGATGCAATATATCAAGCAGGAATTACCTTTACAACAGTTGGGTTTGGAGAAATTTCTCCCATCTCACCATCTGGAAGAATATTTACAATAACTCTCATAATACTTGGATTTGGATTATTTTCATTCTCTGTAGGTATATTAGTAGATGTTCTAAACAAGGGCGAACTTTTAAATATAATCAAGGAGCGACAAATGTTATATAGAATCGCTAGACTTAAAAACCATTTTGTAATATGTCATCACAGTGAAATTACAATTGAACTTTCAAAGCAGTTTCGAGAAAACCACATACCCTTTGTAGTTATAGACCCTAGAGAAGATTTAGTACAAATTGCAGCACAATACAAGTACCCTTACTATGTTCAAGAGGACCCTCACACAGAGGAGGCTCTATTAAAATCATATCTTTCTAGCGCAAAAGGACTTATAACTCTTAGTGAAAATAGTGCTGATAATATTGCTCAAATAGCCTCTACAAGACTTTATGAAAAAGAGATTGGACTTAAAAGACCATACTACATAATTACAAGTGCAACAAGTGACAGTGATATGACCAAACTAAAAAAACTTGGTGCTGATAGAGTTATAAGTGCCACCAAACTAATGGCTGAGAGGCTAAGAGCTATGAGTCTTAGACCTGATATGGAAAATATGTTAGAAAAACTGCTCTATAGAAAAGATGCTCCAATTGATATGGAGGAGATTAAAATTCCAGACCACTCTTGGATGAGATTTAAAAAACTAAAAGAGGCAAGATTGAGAGATATCACCAATGTAAGTATAGTTGGAATTCGCGATGCAAACGATATTTTCATACCGATGCCAAAAGGTGATGTTTTAGTAGGAACTGGCTCAAAACTACTCGTAATTGGAACTGGTGAAAGTATACGAGCAACAAAAAGAATAATAAGAAAAAAACGAAAACCAGAGGAGCTAAAGTATGTTTAATATATTTCCACTCAAAAATGGTCTTGCCAATGTCGATGGTTTTTGGTGTGATGGAGTAAATGTTGGCATGAAAACAAGTAGTGCAAACTCTGGAACTAATGATGTTGATGGTGATGTTGCATTTATTAGGTCTGATGAGCCTTGCGATGTATCTACTGTTTTTACAACAAATAGATTTCAAGCAGCACCAATAAGACACTATAAAAACTATGGTAGCAATTTTAAAACAAACTTTTTGCTTATGAACTCAAAAAATGCGAATGCTATGACAGGGCAAAAAGGTATTGAAGATATAGAAAATATATTTTCTGAACTTAAAAAAAGCATCAAAGATATTCATAATCCAATTATGAGCTCAACCGGTGTAATAGGTTATAGACTAAACCAAGAGAAAATATGCAGTGCATTTGATAAGTTTAATTTCAATGCAAAAGAATCAGATAAAGCAGCAAGAGCGATAATGACGACTGATAAATTTAAAAAAGAGTTATGCTTTAAAGTTGAACTTGAAAATGGTGAGTTTTTTCATATTGCTGCTATTTGCAAAGGTGCTGGTATGATAAATCCAGCAATGGCAACTATGCTATGCTTTATTGTAACTGATTCTAAAATACCAAAAAAAGATATGGATGAGCTTTTAGCTAATGCGGTCGAGCAGTCGTTTAATACAATTAGTGTTGATGGTGACACTTCTACAAATGATACTGTTATGCTACTTAGTTCTGCAAAAAAAGCTTATAATAAAGATGCATTTGATGAAGCTTTGTGCCGACTTACTAAGCATTTGAGTCAGGAAATTCTTAGAGATGGAGAAGGTTCCAATAAAGTTGTTGCTTTTGAAGTAAAGAATGCACTCAATAAAGAAGAGGCAAAAAAAGCTAGTATGGCACTAAGTAATTCGCTATTAGTAAAAACTGCACTCTTTGGAGAAGATCCAAACTGGGGAAGAATTGCATCAACTATTGGAGCAAGTGGAGTAACATGTAGCGAAGAAGATTTGGTTATATCTTATGATAATGTAACTGTTTATTCAAAAGAAAATCCTAGTTTAGACAAAGAAACTGAGCAAAAAGCATTTGAAGTGATGAAAAAAGACTCATATAGAGTAACATGTGACCTTAAAGTAGGAACAAGCTCTTTTACATCTTATGGTTGTGATTTAAGCTATGAATATGTCAAAATAAATGCAGATTATAGGACTTAATTTACCTTCGATTAACCACTTTTTTGTTATAATAATATAGGGTTAACAATAGGTATAGCCTATAAAATACAAGGAGAAATAATGCTACATGAATATAGAGATGTAATATCAGAGATTAAAGTTACCAATGCACACTTTGCTAAAATTTTTGAAAAGCACAATAATCTTGACCAGCAGATAAAAGATATCGAAGAGGGTCGTGAACATATGGAGCAACTAGCTCTTGAGGAACTTAAAAAAGAGAAGCTAAAGCTTAAAGATGAAGCTTATGCAATGATTATGGCATATAAAAAAGAGCAAGAGTCTAAGTAATCCTCATGTAGCCTAAAAATTTAGGCTACCTACTTCAACATCTTTTCCTCTTCTATTTTCTTTACAAAACTCTACAACTTTACCATGAAATCTAGCATATATAAGATTTAGTTCCATATTTTTCCCATATAACTTGCATATTTTGTCGTGATTACTTTCGATTCCATTTACTAGCCACTCTTGAAGTTCGCTATAACTTTCAAATTCATATCCAAACTTCATTAGTAAACGGTTTGTGTAGCTATCAACTACCATAACTTCTCTTTTACATGCATAACACAAAATTGAATCTGCACTCTCTTCTCCTATGCCTTTTTGCAAAAGTAGCCAATCACGCTCTACATGTAAACAAAAGTTTTCAAAAGTTTCAAACTCTTTTTCTATATTTTGGCATAACTTTTTTAAGTTTTTAGCTTTTGTATTATAAAATCCACTTGGTTTTATAAGTAGTGCTAACTCTTTTCCATCCAAATTAGAGATAGAGTTCAAATTGAGTAAGTTTCTCTCTCTAAGGTTTTCTAAACTTCTTTCTACTTTTTCCCATTTTGCTTGCTGAGTCAAGATTGTACCGACTAGAACTTCAAAAGTACCACTCTTTGGCCACCAAAACTCCTCTCTATCTTCTTTAATATAACCTTGCTCTTTGAGTGCTTTAAACAAATCAAAACTATCCATTTTATATACCCTTCCTAAAATGCACTAAAACAGTATCTATAATATCATCATCATCTTTACTTCTTGATTTAAGATATATCTTCTTATCATTTTTATCTTTTAGTGTTATGTTTTGTCCAAAGTTTGATATAGATACAATATTGGACTGAGTAGCTAAAATCTTAATAGTAATAACATCTAAAAATTGCTTAGTATAGAGATCTAATTTTCCAAATCTATCAGCCATCTCCTCTTCTATATCAAGAACATCTCTAATACTCTCACATCTACTTAAGCGACGGTATAACTCTAACCTTACTCTATCTTCACTAACACAATCACTACTAATAAATGCATTAATAGAGAGTTTTATCTCAACCTCTTTTTTCTGAACTGGAGTATTATTTAATAGTGTGTTGATAGCATCTTCAAGCATTTTTAGATAAAGAGAATAACCTATGTTTTTTATATGCCCACTCTGTGCTTCACCAATCAAGTTCCCACCACCTCTAATCTCCAAATCATGATATGCCAAAACAGATCCACTTCCCAAAAATGAGTTAGCTTCAAGAGCAATTAGTCTCTTTTTTGCCTGCTCTGTTAAAGCAGTTTTATCTCTGACTAAAAAGTAACAGTATCCCTGTCTTTTTGCTCTACCTACTCGTCCCCTCATCTGATGAAGGTCTGCTATACCAAAATTCTCACTTCCGTCTATAATGATAGTATTTACATTTGGTATATGTATGCCTGATTCTATAATCGAGGTCGATAAAAGAAGGTCATACTCACCATTTTCAAAGGATATCATCTCTTTTTCTGTAGTAGCTGCACTTATCTTGGAGTGAAGTACTAAAATCTTAAGTCCAGGTAGCATTTCTTGAAGCTCTTTTTTCTTATTTTCAATGCTTGAAATTCTGTTATGCACAAAAAAGATTTGACCCCCTCTTCTAAGCTCACGAGTAATTGCCTCTTTTAAAGATTTTTCTTCATACTCCTTAACAAATGTTCGTATATCTTCTCTCTCACTTGGAGGAGTAAGTATTTGCGAGTATTGCTTGATTGAGCTCAGAGCCATGTTGAGACTTCTTGGAATTGGTGTTGCACTCATACTAAGTATGTGCACATCTTCTCTCATTTGCTTTAACTTTTCTTTTTGTTTAACACCAAATTTATGCTCCTCATCAAGAACTATTAATGCTGGATTTTTAAGCTCAACTCCAAGTAATGAATGAGTTCCAACACAAATTTTAAGCTCACCACTTTTTAAATCTGCTAAAATTTTAGCTTTTGCCTTACTAGATGTGAATCTATCTAATTTTTCTACTCGTATATCATACTTTTTGAATCTCTCATATAGAGATTTAAAGTGCTGTGAACTAAGTAGTGTAGTTGGTGCTATCATAATGCTCTGATAGCCGTTTATAGCACTTAAAAACATAGCATTCATTGCAACTTCAGTCTTCCCGAAGCCAACATCTCCACTTAAAAGTCTATCCATCATTTTTGAGCTTTTTAGATCATTGAAAATCTCATTAATCGAACGCATTTGATCATCTGTATATTCAAAACCAGCATCTCTTTGAAAGTCACGAATTTTCTCTTGCTGATGTAGAGTTATTGCATCTATCATCTCCCTTTTTGCAGCAATTGCAATAATTTCACTCGCTATTTCCAATAGTTTAGCTCTAGTTTTTGCTTTAAGTTTTGCAAAACTACCTTTTCCTAGCTTATCTACTACTGCTAAATGCTCTCCATCACTAATATATCTGTCAATCACATCAAGATTTTCAACAGGAAGAAGAAGTCTATCATCACCTTGATACTCAACTACAACAAAGTCTCTTGTACTTCCTAAAACTGTTGTATTTTGTAAGCCTTTAAAAAGACCTACTCCATAGTTTTCATGAACTACTAAATCACCTATTTTTAACTCGTCAAGTATAATTGATGCTTTTTTTCTTCTTCTTTTTTTTGACCTCTTATTCAAAGATACAATAACTTCATCTTGTCCAATAATATTTACAATTAAATCACTCTGCTTAAAACTGTAGCTTGTATCTATATCTTCTTGTCGAAGCAAAATCTCACTTTTTGCCAATATGGTTATTTTTTTATTTTTATGAAACTCTAAAAATGTATTGGTTGGAGTTATATCAAGTGACTTAAACTCTCTTGCTTGAGGAATTGTATTGAGATTATTTAACTTCTCACTTCCATCTTTATCAAACAGTCCAAGCTCTTCTATCTCCTCTTCCAAAGAGTGCATAAGAACAATTCCAAATTCATTAAAATAGTCATTACAAACATCTTTTAAAGCCCAAAGTCCCAAAGAGTGAATATCTTTCACAAAACTATCACTCTGCATAAGCTCAATCTTTTGGTTAAGCTCATCGAACTCACTATCGCTAAGAGAGAATAGAGCAGGAACAATTTCAAAACTCTCTAACTCATCTTTTTCACTCTTTTGTGTTTCACACTCAAAAAATCGTATGCTCTCAATATCTTCATCAAATAGAGAAATTCTAATTGCCATTTTTGAGTTAATAGGAAATATATCTATAATATCTCCCCTAAAAGAGACTTCGCCTTGACTCTCTACAACATCTACAATTGAATAGCCCCAATTTAACATAGTTTGTTTAAACTCTTTTAGATTAAGGGTTCCACCAAATTCAATAATCTTAGTCTTAAAAAGGTTTTTAGGAGGAAGTGGGGTAAAAAGTGTTCGTACAGGAGATACCAACACTTTTTTTGTTGAATTATCATCATAGTAATTTTTAAGTGTATTTAAAAGTTGTTGAATTTCATCTCTAAAAGAGAGTAAATCATCCCCATAGTTGGCTCTTAAATCCGGTAGAACATAAGCTTTTTTACCTACATATCCTACAACTTGTGATACTAAAAAAGCATCTTTTTCATTAGCAACACCAATTAAGTCGGAGCTGCTCCCATTTTTAAAAAACTCATACGTAGCTGGTTGCAATTTTTTTCTATGCCTTTGTAGAAGATTTTATAGATGCTTTGGAAACTTCACTATCTCTTTTGATTTTACTCTCTCCCTCAAATTCAGCTTTTGCTTCTATCATGAGTTCTTTAGATATGACTTTTCCTAAAAACTTTCCACCAGCAAGAACTTCAACTCCATCACACTCTGCTTCACCTTCAAAAAGTCCATTTACAATGAGTCTACCTGCTTTAATTGAGCCATTGATTTTACCACCTTTTCCAATAGTAACAATGCTTTTTGAATTTATCTCTCCTGTTACTTCGCCATCTACATGAAGTCTAGATGCACAGTTAAAAGCACCATCTATTTTAGCACCGCTTGCTATTATTGTTGTTTCGCTAGATGCAGGTGAGACTGCATTAGTTTTATCAAAGATTGCCATGAAACTCTTTTCTCCTTTTTAAATATATCTTCAAAATTGGAACTATTCCATTTTATGAAATTGATAGGGTTAAGGGGCCTTGTAATAAACCTTACTTCGTAATGAAGATGTGGTCCTGTAGACATGCCACTATTGCCTGTATATGCTATGATATCACCTTTTTTTACAAAAGCTCCAGCCTTAACTGGAAATTTTTTGCTAAGATGCCCATAACTTGTCTTAAATCCATAATTATGTTCTATTATAACTAAATTCCCAAAGCCACTACTTTTGTGATAACCTGCATACTCTACAACACCATCTGCTGGGGCTCTAACAGGTGTCATTCGTTTTGCTCTTAAATCAAGTCCTCGGTGAAACTCTTTTCTTTTCAATATAGGGTGTATTCTCCATCCAAACTTTCCACTATATCCTGTAAAATTAACAACTGGTCCATTTGGTATATTGTCAAAAAATAGTTTTTGCTGTGCTGATGTAAACTTAATATTTTGTAGCCTTATATCAACTTCTGTCTCTAACGATGGTGTGATTCCAACTAATGCTTCAATATCCGTAATCTTCTCTTTTATTGAGTCTAATTCTTCACTTTTATTTGAGATTTCTTTAGTTAGCTCTTCTGTCTTGTTATGTAGATTTTTAATTAACTCATCATTACTTTTTTTTAAAATCTTCTGTTGCTCTACCATCTTTACTTTCTTCTCTTCTAGCCCTGTAACTTCATCCATTAAAAATGAAATTAGATATGATCCAGTTACTATAAGAAAGAGAATAAAAATGGTAAAATATATAACAAATCTTTTAATGATTTGATGGAGTAAATAGTGCTTTGAACCGTTTATATCTGATATAGTAATAGTAAACTTATTTTTTACTGACATAGCTCTCTACTACAGAAAAGGAGCCAAAAACTAGATACTCTTCACTACTATTAGTTGTACTAAAAAATGAATAATCTATATTTAATAAGTTTAATGTTTCAATTAACTTCTCTTCTAATACTTTACGCTCACTATCTATTTTCAATATCTGTACCTCTTTGATAATTGGTTTTAATATTTCTAAAATCACTCCATACTCTTTATCATTGTAACTATTATAAACTAAAATAACTTTTTTTTCTCTAAAGTACTCCTTGATTGCCTTTGCTGCCATTGGGTTGTGGCCGACATCAATAGTAATATTATTTGATATTTTTTGACACCTACCAAACAGTTTTAATCCACTTAGCAAAGATATATCTAGATTAAAGCCTAAAAGTTGAAATGCACAAAATGCTGTAGAAAAGTTATCTTTAAAAAAAGATGGGTAACTATTGTCCTGCACAAATAGTTCCAAATCATCATAGAACTTATCAAATAGATAACTACTTGCAAAATATAAATCACTATTTATATCACTTACTCTTTTTCTTGCTAACTCATAAACCTCTTTTTCATACTGTTTAGCTAAAACTAAGTCATTATTTACACTTCTTAATTTTGTTGAGGCAATCTCTTGTATTGTTGAGCCTAGAAATGATTCATGGTCAAATCCAATAGGTGTTACAATACTAAGCTCTTTTTTAAAAACATTTGTTGCATCAAACTCGCCACCAAGACCAGCTTCTAAAACTACATAGTCACATTTTTTAGAAAAAATTAACATTGCTAAAAGTGTTGTATATTCAAAATAAGAGAGAGCATTACTATCATCATTTGTAAGTATATCTTGAAGTTTACCGTGTGTATACTCTAAAACTTCATCACTTATATCATTTCCATCTAACCAAATACGCTCATTAAATTTTACTATGTGAGGTGAACTATAATGTCCTACACTATAACCTTTTTTATGTAAAATATGTGCTAATGCTCTTCCTGTAGTACCTTTACCATTTGTTCCAACTATATGTACTATCTTAGGAAGTTTAAAACAGGACTCTATCTTACTATATATATTTGGAAATCTATCATAATCAATAACATCATAAAAAAGAGGTTTAGCCTCTAAAAAACTTGCTAAACTCATTTAACTTTTGGCATTACCTGATTTCTACCATTTTGTTTTGCCTTATATAGCATTTTATCAGCAGAAGCTATGGTATCACTTGCATCTTTACAGTTTGATCTTTGTGCAACACCACAGCTTATTTTTACATCTATTCTTTCACCTTTATATACAAATTTGTAGTTATCAATAATTTTTCTAATTTTATCAGCAAAAATTATACCTTGTGTCAAGTCTGTATTTGGAAGAATTGTTAAGAACTCCTCGCCACCATACCGTCCAACAAAGTCAACTTCTCGGAGATATCTTCTTAATATCTTACCAAGGGTGGAGAGTATTACATCACCAGCTTCATGTCCAAATGTATCATTTACCACTTTAAAATGGTCAATATCTAAAAAGCAAAGCGTATAGTCTATTTTGTATCTCTTAAAAGCTTCTTCTACTCTTTTAATCTCGCTATCTAATGCCCTTTTTGTTGCAACACTTGTTAAAAAGTCTTCTTTACTCTCTTTTTTTGCAACTACAAGTGCATTTTCAAGCTTTTTTACTCTTGAGTGAAGTTTTGTAATCGTCTTTTGATTTTCAAGCATCTTATCACTTAAACCCTTTGTTTCAAGCTCTAAAGATGTAGCAATATGAATTAATTTTTCTTGAACTGATTCAAAGCTGTCCTCTTTTAAATTCATACTAGTAAGATCTTTCTTTATACCTCTTACCTGTTCTCCACTAATATTACTTGTATCAATTAGATCAAAAATCTTTTTATTAATATCATCTAAAATTTTATCTAGTGTTGAAATTCTATTTTTAACTTCCTCTTTATCTAATTCTATTCTTTTTTTAATAAAACTCTTTATCTCCTCTTGCATTGCTACTGAGGAGATTGACTCAGGAGAATTTCTAAGCTCATAGCTTATCGTTGCAAGATCATCGTTCATACTTGATGCAATTGAGGGTGTAAGAGTAGCAACTATAAGAGGGGCAACTGTTTTATAGATTTCACTATCATCATCTCTATCTAAGATTTTAGTAATATCATTTACCATCTTCTCTAAATCATCTTTGTTTATCTTTCCATACTTATCAAGTTTTTTTAAAAAAGAGTCGTCATAGCTTGAAATAAAGTCAAACCACTTATCTTTTATAGTTTCAATAGACTTCAAATCTTGCTTCATATCAAGTCTATCTAGCGATGCATTTGCAAGTGTTGTAGCTTTTTTATTATGTAAAAGTGTAAGTGCTTGAAGGGAGCGCCTAGAGAGAAGAACGAGTGCTGTAATTAGCTGCTCACTCTGATCAGAACTACTTCTATTGAGCCTTGAAACAAAAAATGCTAAAAGTTGATCTATTGTTGAAACATTTAGCCTACTTGCCTCATTTGCTAAATTACTCTCTAGTTTTTTAATATACTTTGTTACCTTTTGACAATCTTCAACAACAACACCTTTTTTCTTTGCAATTTCACAAAATATTTTATGGTAATTATCAGGTGTAAATGTCAAATGCTCCGCTCTTAGCTTTTCAAAACTATCTTTAATTATCTCATTAATCGTACTTGCCATATTTTACACCTTTTTCATTCAGTTACTTTTTCATCATGCCTTTTGTGGCAATTTTTGATACAAACTCATTTAGAGCATCCAATGAAGCGAATTTGATTGCATTGAACCTATTGCTATCTGAAATAACACTATTGGTCGTACCATCATCATTCTCTGCTATTGGAAAATCATACTCCCCTGTTGTTGAAAAACTCTCACTCCGTCCATCTTTAGTTATATATTTAATACTGAGTGATACTGTTGCCTTATATGCAGTCACATATCCTTTTTGATTATAAAGAATAGCACTAAAAGATGTAGAGCCAATTTTTACAAACAGCTCTGTATCTGCTTTTGCTTTTGAACTTAATCTTGCTCCAAGCTTAGTAATTACAGACTCATTTACAGCATCTTTAATCAAGACACTATTTTTTGGATCTTTTCTATCAATTGACACCTCTACATGTATATTCTTACCAAGTACATCTCTTGTATAGTGTGCCATTGGCTTATATCCGCATGCTGTTATCATTACAATTATAAAGAAAGACCAAAAATATTTCATACTATTTTACCACCAAGTTTACTAGCTTGTTTGGTACATAAATCTCTTTTATGATATTTTTACCATCTATCCACTTAGATGCACTTCTTTTTGCAAGTGAAAAAATTTCCTCTTTTGAGCTCTCTTTTGATACCTCAATCTCACATCTTCTTTTTCCATTTATTGTGATTGGTAGAGTCATTGAAGAGCTTTCAAATACCTCTTGTAAAATCTCAATTTTATAGAAGTTTTTAAGTCCAAAAAGATTCTCACTTATTTCCCAACAAGTATGAGGGATAATCGGCTCTAATATATTTGCTAAAATAAAATAACCCTCTGTCCAAACACTTTTATCTTCTTGTGAACTCAAGGCATTTAATGCCTCCATACAAGATGCAATTAGAGTGTTAAAGGCATATCCCTCTGTAAAAACATCATTTGATTTTTTTAGTGCCTCATATACTTTTTTTCTTGCTAATTGAGACTCTTTTGAGAGTTTATCATGCTCTATCTTTGGTAACTCACTCACGATACTCGCATTTTGACTTCTATCACTAAACTTCTTGATAAACTTGTATGCACCCTCAACAGCACTATCGTTCCACTCTAACTCTTTTTGAGGAGGAGCAGCAAAGAGTATAAAAAGTCTAGCAGTATCTGCACCATACTTTTGAATAATTGCATCTGGGTCAACTGTATTGCCCTTGGATTTGCTCATCTTAGCACCATCTTTTAAAACCATGCCCTGAGTGAGTAGATTTTCAAATGGCTCATCAACACTACTATAGCCCATATCTCTTAAAACTTTTGTAAAAAATCTAGCATATAGAAGGTGTAAAATTGCATGCTCAATTCCACCTACATACTGGTCTACATTCATCCAATAATCACTACTTTTTTTATCAAAAACTTTATCTTCCCACATGGATTTATCTGTTGTATAACGCATAAAATACCAGCTAGATTGAAAAAAAGTATCCATAGTGTCAGTTTCTCTTGTTGCTTTTCCTTGACATACAGGACAAGTTGTATGCTTCCAAGTTGGATGAGAATCAAGAGGATTTCCTTCTCCACTAATTTGAACATCTTCAGGAAGAGCTACTGGTAAATTCTCAATCGCTTCAGGAACCAGCCCACACTTTTTACAGTGAATCATAGGAATTGGAGCACCCCAATAACGCTGACGACTTATACCCCAATCTCTTAGTTTAAAATTTATTACTTTTTTACCAAGTCCATCTTTTTCAAAATCATAGATTATAGACTTTTGTGCTTTTTTTGAACTCATTCCTGTATATTTTCCAGAATTCACAAGCTTTCCATAATCTGTGGTTGCTTTGCTTTCATCAAAACTATTTTTTTCATTTTCTATTGATTGGATGATTGGCAAATCATACTTAGTTGCAAACTCAAAATCTCTCTCATCATGAGCAGGTACTGCCATAACTGCACCTCCACCATACTCAATAAGAACAAAATTAGCTACCCATACAGGAACTTTTTTTCCCGTTAGTGGGTGTATTACATCTATATCAAGAGCTATTCCCTCTTTTTCATTTTGTGCTCTATCTCTTGAGCTTACTGCTTGCATCTCTTTGATTTTTGCAATTTTATCATCACTAATTAATTTATTTTGACAAAGATATTTTACAATTTCATGTTCAGGAGCAAGTGCTGTATATGTTACACCAAAAATTGTATCAGCTCTTGTTGTAAAAACACTATATTTTAGAAATTTATTACCTAATTTTTCTCTGCTCTCATCACTCAATAAAAAATCAAACTCAAGTCCTTCACTTCTTCCTATCCAGTTTTCCTGCATAGTCAAAACTTGCTTTGGCCAGCCCTTCTCTAACTGCTTACAGTCATCTAAAAGTTCTTGAGCATAATCTGTTATCTTTAAGTAATATCCTGGCATTTCACGCTGTTCTACTTCATTGTCACATCTCCAGCAGCATCCCTCTTCTACTTGCTCATTCGCTAAGACAGTATGACAAGTTTCACACCAGTTTAGAGTAGAACTTTTTTGATAAACCAAGCCTTTTTTAAACATCTCAATAAATATATGCTGCTCATGCTTAGTATACAGCTCATCACTTGTAGCAAACTCTCTTGTTTTTGAAAAAGACAATCCAAGAGCGTTAAGCTCTTTTTTCATATAATCAATATTTTCATAAGTCCATTTTTTTGGGTGGACTCTGTTTTTTATCGCTGCATTTTCAGCAGGCATCCCAAAGCTATCCCATCCAATAGGGTGAAGTACATTAAATCCTAGTTTTCTATAATTTCTTGCTATTGCATCACTTATGCTATAGTTTCTTACATGACCCATATGGATTTTACCACTTGGATATGGAAACATGCTCAATATATATTTTTTTTCTTTTGTAAAGTCATTACTTGGCTCATGAGAGCTATTTGTATCCCAATAGCCTTGCCATTTTGTCTCTATTTTTACTGGATTGTAATCCATTAATCAAACTCCGTTTTAAAATTCTTCTTGTGTCTTAAGTGCTTCTATTAGTACTAATGATAGTGAAAATATATTTGCAACAATAGCACCAATAGAAAGCGATATCGCCATTGTAATATTGTTTGCTAATTGCATAAACAAAAATGCAGGAATTAGATGCAAGTCTGCAACCAATGAACTCGCAAAAAGTTCTGCTGAAAGTATGTTTTTTACACCAATTTTAAGAAGTGTAGAAATCAAGTTGATACTAGCTGCAATAAAAAGTGCCACTTCATTTTGCTCATATAAGAATCCAACCGTAGTAGTCAAACTCATCAAAGCAAAGAAAATATATATTACTTTTCCCCAATCCATTTTACTGTCCCCTTTTTTCTGAACAAAGTCCAGTAAAAATTCCTCGCGACTGAAGCACGAAGTTAAACTTCTGTAATTTCATATTTACTGTCCCCTTTTTTCTGAACAAAGTCCAGTAAAAATTCCTCGCGACTGAAGCACGAAGTTAAACTTCTGTAATTTCATATTTACTGTCCCCTTTTTTCTGAACAAAGTCCAGTAAAAATTCCTCGCGACTGAAGCACGAAGTTAAACTTCTGTAATTT
>Ga0256840_1001380_pt1 | contig 23066 bp, 20 predicted proteins | sample 355202metaG_FD_185969 | JGI IMG/M metagenome (GOLD analysis project Ga0256840, IMG submission 185969) | Hydrothermal vent microbial communities from Mid Atlantic Ridge, Atlantic Ocean - 355-202 | ecosystem: Environmental > Aquatic > Marine > Hydrothermal vents | place: Atlantic Ocean: Mid...
GGTGATATTAAACAGAGTGTGACAACTGATGCTACAGGTCACTATATCTTCCCCGTTAATGCAGGTACTGCCTACAGTGTTTGTATTGATGGTATAGCCACACAAACTCCATTAAATAATAAGAGCGTAACATGTAACAGTGGAGGAACTGCCATTAATAACAGTGATGCAACACTTAATGCAGAGAGTGCAAAAATCAATGTGCTTCCATTAACAGCTGGAGCAAACAATCACTCTTTCGATTTTGGTTTTAGTCCAACAGCTGTAACCCCAACACCAACTCCAACACCAACACCAGCAGATAACAGAACAGTTGATCATACTGATGGAAGTTGTGATTGTCATGGTTACAGTGAGAGTTCAGTTCCTGCATTAAATGGAGTAAGTATATTGGTACTTATATTTCTTAGCTCTTTTACAGCTTTTCTTTTCAGAAAAGAGCTTAGTCAAAACGGTTAAATAAAAAACTAGAATACTATGGATGAAATTATCCATAGTATTTATTGCTTATCTCTTCACTTCTTCCAATTAAATTTAAAAGCAAACAAATCTATTAAAAAGAGTGGTGTAGAGACAAAATTACGTCTCCAGAGTCTTCTTGGTTCACTTATAAGTCTTACCAACCATTCTAAATGTAAATCTAACCAAAATTGAGCTGGTCTCTTCACTGTACCTGCATAAAAGTCAAATACAGCACCAATAGAAGATGCTATATTAAAATCCAATCTATCTTTATGTTCATTTAACCATTTTTCCTGCTTTGGAGCTGTCATCCCAATAAAAAGAACTTCTGGATTAAAATCATTTATTTTAGAGATAATCATATCGTTATCTTCAGCAGAAAACGTTGCTTTAAAAGGTGGAGAATAGCTCTTAACCTTTATATTTGGGAACTCTTTTTCTATATTTTCATGGATCTTATTTAGAGTCTTTTGAGAGGCTCCCATATAAAAACATTTACCACCAACCTTATCAAGTTCTCTCAATAAATAGTTATGAAGGTCACTACCGGCAATCTTTTTTACATGCTGTTGATTGATTAACTTTGCTGCTAAAACCATACCACTCCCATCAGGAAGTAATATATCCGATTCATCTAATGCCGTTCTAAATAGCAAATCACTTTTAGCTGTCATATAAGAGTGTGAATTAATAGTATTTACAATATTTTTTTTACTCTTATTTATCTTTATGGATGAGATATTATCATTAAAAACATCATATCCCATAATATCTAAGGTCTCAATCATTTTTTATTTTCCTTTAATATTTCAATAGAGTTCTTGGAAAACAAGGAAGTGATGGCTTATACCCCAAGGGTATTTCCGATTCCAAATGAGTTTTACAAGAAATCTAATGAAGCTCTGTTATACACTTATATATTTTCTTTATTTAAATTATGAAATTTACTTATATTTTGGCTCTTTCCTGTAGTAGCATTCTCTATCTCTTTTGGAGAATAAACAAACTGTAACATAATGACTATCCAAAATAGTGGGTATAAAAAATATGTTTCAGAGGACAACAAAAGAAGCACCACCAAGACAATACTCATCCCCATATACTCTCCATTTTCGGAAAAACTTTTGCTGTAGCTAGAAAAAGATTGATACATAAGAAAAATCATCCATAAGAAAAATGGTAAACCATACCGTACAATCATATCTGTACTACCAACAGTTCTAAACTCTTCATCTTGTTGGACATCATACATTGTTGTATACCTAGTAGTATTATGAGGGCCTCGACCTATAAGTTCATGTCCTTTAAAATCATGCCAATCCTTAAGGACATTGATAAACCTTTGACTATCTGCACCTTCTAGGTTAGGAGCATTCTTCATCTCTTCTGCCATCTTTAATTGTCTCTCAATTTTTTCGCCCAAAAAGTCTAAATTTGTATATGCAAGATAGCCAGAACTCAATAATAAAAAAGCTACAATTATTTTTAATAGAAGATCCTTCGTTTGGTTATAAAAAATCAAGAATAAAAACAACATAAATCCAAGATATGTTGTCGAGGATTGTGTACTAAGTATCGCTAAAATCAAGACTATATTTATTTTACTGTTAAGGTTATGATCTTTTAAATAACTCAATATCAATGTTAAAATTAAATAACCTCCAAAAGCACCCATTTCCCAAAATGGTCCAGCATTCTTATACTCTTCGGCAGGAACTATTGTATACAACCCTAAAATACTGTATCTGGCTTGAGAACTTAGACTATCTTCCATAGAATATAAAACAAAATGATTGAGTAGTATATCTTGAAAAGATGGTATTATAAAAATAAGTGCTGTAAAAATAAGACTTATTATTGCAAGATAATAGATAACATTAATAAACTTATCTACAAAATCATCAATACTTTTCAAAAGAAAATATGCAATTAAAATTCTAACATAGACACCAACATAAGTAGAAACAGGTAAGAAATTAAACTTTATTGACTGTAATATCAATATCGCAAGTAAAACTACCAAGAAGAGTATAAAACCTACATCAAATGTTCTTTTTCTATAAAAGAACATCCCAAGACTTACTAAAAAAACAGAGAACAATAACACTTTACTTGCGTAAAATGCAATGTTCCCCGAAACAAAAATAAGAGCAACAAGCATAATATAATCAAATAAGTCTTTATGGATACGCATTATCTTTTCCTTTAATCTATAAACTTTTATTTCACTCATTATCTCACTATTAATATTTAATGAGATATCATCTTACTTAAAACGCTTACTTTTGACTTATATACCACGCATACATCATCTTAATACCTTCTTCAAGCTCAACCTTATGTTTCCAACCCAATCCATGTAACTTAGAAGGGTCGGTCAACTTAATCATTGTACCATCTGGTTTTTCTGTATTAAAATAGAACTCACCTTTAAAGCCAATAATATCTTGAATAACAAACGCCAACTCTTTAATAGATATATCTATACCTGTACCGATGTTGATATGCGTATTTCGTATCTCTGTATCTTCTGGACTATAAGTATCTTTAAAGTCTCTATTTTCGAGCAGATAAACACAGGCATCTGCCATATCTTCACTGTACAAAAACTCTCTTCTTGGATTACCTGTTCCCCAGATTTCAACTTTTTTCTCATCAACACCAAACTCAGCCAAATAAACTTTCGCCTCTTCAATGGTTTCAACACCCAAATCAGAAATAACCTCTTTGTATTTTTCTTCATTAAGCAATTTTGCTAAATGAATCTTACGAATAAGTGCTGGTAAAACATGAGATTTCTCCAAATCAAAGTTGTCATTTGGACCATAAAGATTGGTAGGCATAACAGAGATGAAGTTGGTTCCATACTGAATGTTATACGATTCACACATTTTAATACCAGCTATTTTAGCAATGGCGTAAGGCTCATTGGTGTACTCCAATGGAGAAGTTAATAGAGAGTTTTCAGGCATAGGTTGTGGTGCATTTTTCGGATAGATACAAGTAGAACCAAGAAAGAGTAGTTTCTCTACCCCATTAAGATAAGCTTGGTGAATCACATTATTTTGAATCTGAAGATTTTCATAAATAAACTCACCTCTGTAGGTGTTATTGGCAACAATGCCACCTACTTTAGCAGCAGCTAAAATTACATATTCAGGTTTTTCAGATTGAAAAAACTCCTCTACAGACTTAGAGTCTGAGAGGTTAAGTTCTGCATGTGTTCTATAGACGAGATTGGTATAACCTCTTGCTTCTAAGTTTTTTACAATAGCTGAACCAACAAGTCCTCGATGTCCTGCTATGTATATTTTACTCCCTTTTTCCATCATAAAATCCTACTCGAAGTAGTTCATGATAGTATAACCACCATCTTTGAGATACTGATCTTTTGTTACAAGTTTCAGGTCACTTCTCATCATATCATCTACAAGTTCTTTAAGTTTATACTCTCTTGTCCATCCAAGTTTTTTCTCTGCTTTACTTGGGTCACCAAGAAGTAAATCAACCTCGGTTGGTCTAAAGTATTGTGGATCTACAGAAACTACCTCTCTACCTATTTCTAGTTGATACTCAGGGTTGGTACAAGAAACCACATAACCTTTTTCATTAACACCTTCACCTTTGAACTCTACTTCAATCCCTGCATAAGCAAATGACATTCTTACAAAGTCTCTTACCGTTGTTGTTTGACCTGTAGCAATAACCCAATCTTCTGGTTCATCTGCTTGTAAAATCATCCACATCATACGAACGTAATCTTTTGCGTGTCCCCAGTCTCTTTTTGCATCTAAGTTTCCAAGGTAAAGTTTATCTTGTAGACCTAAAACAATTTTTGAAGTAGCTCTTGTAATTTTTCTGGTTACAAATGTTTCTCCTCTAACGGGTGACTCATGGTTAAACAAAATACCATTACAAGCATACATTCCATATGCTTCTCTATAGTTTACCGTAATCCAGTACGCGTACATTTTAGCTACAGCATAGGGACTTCTTGGATAAAAAGGCGTGGTCTCACTCTGTGGAACTTCTTGAACTTTACCATACAACTCAGAAGTTGATGCTTGATAAACTCTTGTTTTTTTAGTTAATCCAAGTAGTTTTACTGCTTCTAAAATTCTTAGTGTTCCCGTACCATCAGCATTTGATACATACTCTGGTGTTTCAAATGAAACAGCAACATGACTCATCGCAGCTAGGTTATAAATCTCATCAGGTTGTGTCTCTTGAATAATACGTGTTATGTTCATAGAGTCTGTCATCTCACCATGGTGTAAAATAAGGTTTCTATTTTCTACATGTGGATCTTGATATAAATGGTCAATTCTATCTGTATTAAAAAGTGAAGATCTTCTTTTTAAACCATGAACGATATACCCTTTTTTTAGTAAAAATTCTGCTAAATACGATCCATCTTGTCCTGTAATCCCTGTAATTAGTGCTACTTTTTGTTCTGCCATTGTTTTCTCCATATTGTTTTATTTTTATTTAATTTTTTATTTAATTTTCGCGTTGAAAATCATCTTCTACTCTAATAATATCATCTTCACCCGTATATTCACCTACCTGTGCCTCAATTAGAACCACTGGTATTTTGCCTTCATTCTCCAATCTGTGTATCTCTCCCATTTTAATATAGGTTGACTCATTTGGTCGAATTAGTTTTTTCTCATCTCCAACTGTCACAGTGGCTGTACCACTCACAACAATCCAGTGTTCATTTCTATGGAAATGTTTCTGTAAAGACAATCTCTTTCCTTGATTCACAATAATTCTTTTAATCTTATAGTTATCTGTAGAGAGTAACACTTCATATGTACCCCAAGGTCTGTGTGCAAGTGTATGAATCTTCGTTAATTCAGAGTTTTTCTCTTTTAATTTTGCCACAACATTTTTTACTTTTTGGGTAGACTCTTTTTTGGAAATTAACAATGCATCCGGAGTATCAATAATTACTAAATCTTCTATACCAATGGTTGCTACTTGTTTGTTAGAGATAACAAGGTTATTGCTTGAATCGATAGCAATAGGCGTGCACCCTTCAGGGGTCATCTCTTCAATTTCGTTAGAGAGTGCATTAAAATCACCCAAATCACTCCACATAATATCCGATGGTATCACTTTAACACTACTAGATTTTTCCATAACAGCATAATCTATACTGTCTTCAGGAATATTTAACATATCATCCATTTTTATTTTAAATTGATTTTCAGAGATGTTTAATTTATTATTAAACGCAATCTCAGAGGTTTCATAAATAGCTGGAGAATGTTTTTTTAACTCTTCTAAGAAAACTCCTGCTTTAAACATAAACATTCCACTATTCCAATAATAGTTTCCTTTCTCTATGTAAGATTTTGCTGTTTCTAAATCTGGTTTCTCTTTAAAAGAGCTAACGTCTAAACCCTTAGCTTCAATGTATCCAAAACCAACCTCAGGATAAGAAGGAGTAATCCCAAAGGTTACCAAGTTATTATCTTCAACCTCTTTTTTTGCTTCTAAAAGTACTTTTTTGTAAGCTTCCTCATCTTTAATTAAATGATCAGAAGGGGTTACTAAAACAATCTCTTGGGCATCCAATGCCATACAAGCCAAAGCAATAGCTGGAGCTGTATTTCTTCCAACTGGCTCAAGTAGATAAGAGGACATTCCACCCTTCTTGATAACTTCTTGTTCTTGCTCCAGTGCTAAAAAGTACTGTTCGCTATTAGAAACAATAAAGTTAGAATCACACAAAATTGAATTTCTTTCCAAAGTAAGCTGAAACAGTGATTTATCATCAAATAATTTAATAAACTGTTTAGGAAACAATGTACGACTCAGTGGCCAAAGCCTAGTTCCTGAACCACCACACAATATAATATTTACCATAATCTCTATAACCTTCCATATTTATATTTAGTTCTACATCCACGTTAAATCTCTATGTATAATCTATACACGTTATTCTATATAAAAAATTCTTTTATTTGTATCAATTACTATATAAAAATTTATGTTTTATTAGTTGGCTATTATACCTCCTTAGTTCTTAAAGAATGTTAAGAATTAATTAAAATATTTTATAACATTAAAATAAAGTTTTTTTTAAGTAAAATACTCTTTTATCAACTCCTTAATATTATTTTTATGGCAATCATCGAAATAATAACCTCAATTAGACTGGCCAAAATAACAGCATAATAATCAAAAATTCCTATCATGTTTTTCTCAACCCCTACGGTTGCTACAGCAATCATCAATGTTAAAGGCATGGAGAGTGCAAAAGCACTTAGCAGGGAATCTCTCTTTCCTATAAGAGAAATGAGTGTGTAGGCAGCTAAAATTCTTATAACAAACATCACTCCCAATAAAATCGCCATAACCATTAATACTTGAGGTATAAAAATATTTTCCAAATCAAATGATGCTCCAACATGAATAAAAAATATAGGTACCAAAAATCCAAATCCAAAACTTGACATTTTTTCTTCAAGTTCATGTTTATGATAAAAGAAAGTAGAGATAAAAAGCCCTGCAATAAAAGCACCAAAAGCCAACTCCAGATGCAGTTGTTTCATAATGGCAATCATAATAAAAAAGATTCCCATTGCCAACCTTAAGTCTTGATACTGACCATCATCACTGGGCATTAACGTGGTCTTAAACTCAGGATACCACCAAAAAAGTATGCGAAAGAGTCCATATAGTGCCACAACTACCCCTAAAAAACCTAAGAGTAAAACAATTTTATAGAAAAGATCTTCATTAAAACCAACAGACGTTGATGCTTCAGAGATGGTTAATGCCGTAATACTAATAACTTCACCTATGGTTCCAACTAAAAAAGCCATTTTTATCCACTTAACATCTTTTCCATACTCTTTGGAGAGTGTTGCTAAAATTCCTATAGAGATAAGAGGCAACACCACAATTAAAATAGGATGAAGATTAAAGAGTAGTCCAAATATCAATGCCAATACCCATAGAACCAATACAAAATAGAGCGATTGAACAATATAAACTCTGGGCATTTTAATAATACTTTTAAGGTTAACTTCTAGCCCTGCTAAAAACATTAAGTACAAAAACCCTACATGAGCAAGCAGCTCAAAGTTGCTCTCTTTGGCTCCAATAATCCCCCAAAAAGCCAATAATGAACCTATAATAATTTCTATAGGTGCTGTAGGTAAACGAAAAAGTCTTGAAAGATGGGGAGAGAGAACCAATAATAAAGAGAGGGTGAGTATGGTGGTAACAGCATCACCCATGACAGCTGGTTGCCACTCCATATCCTAACTTTTCTAACATTTCTCTATCTTTTGTAGGCGCATCACCTACCGTAGTTAGATAATTACCAATAACCATCGAATTGGCACCTGCTTCAAACATTAGCTCTTCACAACCATCAAAAAGAAGTTCACGACCTGCTGCAACCATAAGCAATCTATCTTCACCTAAAAGTTCTCTGGCCTTTTTAACAATTTCTAATGCTTCATTACGAGAAATATTTCTAGTTTTTATAGGCAATGCCTCATTGGGATGATAAAAATTCAAAGGCGTTGACTCAGGTTTAAGAGAGGCAATAGAGTCCAAAAGAGACGCTCTGTCTTCAGCAGACTCACCCATACCAAAAATACCACCTGAACAGAGTTGTAAACCTATCTCTTTGGCGTTTTGACAAGTCTCATAACGCTGGGACCATGCATGTGTGGTACAGATGGTTTTATAATAGTTCTCAGAAGTCTCTAAGTTGTGGTTATAACTGTCAATACCATGCTCTTTTAAGTAACGTAACTGCTCTTTTGATGCTGTTCCATTACACGCTATAAGGTTAATATTATCAACTTCAGCTTTGATAGCTTTTGCAGCCCTTGCTACAAAGTCAACTTTTTTATCATCTAAACCTTTTCCTGCTGTAACCAAACAGTACCCCAAAGCACCATGAGACTTGGCTCTTTTCGCTTCTTCTACAATGGTTTCAATAGACTTATAGTTATAACGTTCTATGTCAGCATGATAACGTACACTCTGTGTACAAAACTTACAATCTTCTAGGCAAGTACCACTCAAAATATTATTGATGGCACATAAAAATATCTCTTTTTTCATAAACATATTATAATAGAGTTAGCTGAATAACGGTTTGTCTTTTAAGATAGAAGAAGAATTTAAATATCGAGTTCCCGTTCCTGCCACAGATCTTTTGAAAGTTCTCTAAAGTAATGCTTTACACTATATACATCATCATCTACTTCAATAATGGCACATTCACTCAAAGGCTTCTCTCTGGCACACACCTCACCTGGGTTCAAATAGAGCGTCTCCCCCTCTTTTGAACACTCAAACATATGGGTATGTCCAGAGATAACAATATCAGCATCAGGAGACAGAAAGTAAGGAAGATGCATCATTTTAATTTTATGCTCTTTGATTTTAAAGTAGTAGGGTTCTTGATGAATATTATACTCTCCCTGAAGTGAGATTAAGGCTGTGTCATTGTTACCATAGACACAAACATAAGGAACAGGTGCATCTTCTAGCATTTTTAGATGCTCTTCTAGCATAATATCGCCAGCATGAAGCAGATAGTCCACATCCAAACCTAAAAGATGTTCTATTGCCTCTTGATGTAGGGTGGTTTTAGTATGACTGTCAGACAATACACCTATTTTAAGAGTTGTTAACATCTGCTTCTTCTGGTAAACCTTTTAGTTTATCGACTGGTACAGCCTCTTTAAATTTACATTTTTTCTCTATACACTCATAGATCTCACCCGTTTTTAGAACTTTATGTACCAACATACTTTCACACTCTGGACATTTGCGTTCTTGTGGCTCTCCATTTGAAATAAAACGACATTTCGGATAGTTGGAACAACCATAAAATTTACCACGTTTACCCTCTTTTTCATGAAGTTTAGAGCCACACTTAGGACAAGGAACCGTCAACTCTCTAGGAGGAATCAAAGGCTGTGCATTTTTACATTTAGGATAAGCCGAACACGCATAGAATTTACCACGTCGTGAATCTTTTATTACCATCATTTCACCACATTTTTCACATGGTCTATCAGTCTTTTCAGGCTCTGGTGGTGCATTACCCTCTAAATCGGTAGTATATTTACATTCAGGGAAGTTTCCACAAGCAATAAACTCACCAAAACGCCCCTTTCTTCGTAGAAGTTCATGTCCACACTTAGGACACATCTCTCCTGTGGGAATCGCCATTTTCTGACTTTTTATCTTCTCTTTTCCTTCAAGAATTTTTTTCATAAATGGATGATAAAAGTCAGCCAAAACTTTTTGCCAATCTAAGATACCCTCATCAACCTCATCAAGTTTGGCTTCCATATTGGAAGTAAAAGCAGAATCAACAATCTCTGCAAAATGCTCTTCCAACATCTCTATCACAGTAAAAGCTACTTCTGTTGGATGAATCCTCTTCTTCTCTAGTTCAATATATTTTCTAGTTTGAAGAATGGTAATCGTAGGTGCATAGGTACTTGGTCGCCCTATTCCCAATGACTCAAGTTTTTTAATAAGACTTGCCTCATTATAACGAGCAGGTGGTTCAGTAAAGTGTTGCTCAGGTTTAATATCATCAAGTAGTACTTTTTGACCTTTTTTCAACTCTGGAAGCAACTTATCTTTTTCACTGTACCCTGTCACTCTGTAAAAACCATCAAAAAGTAGTTTTCTACCGGAGGCTTTAAATGTAGAGCGTTCACCTTTAAAAAGAAGTGTTTGAGACTCCAATCTGGCTTCCGTCATTTGACAGGCCAAGAAACGATTATAAATAAGACGATAAAGTTTAAACTCATCAGCAGCCAAATAATCTTTAGCAATCAACGGAGTAAAGTTAACCATCGTAGGGCGAATCGCTTCGTGAGCCTCTTGAGCTCCTTTAGACTTAGTATTGTAGTTTTTCGCTTTAGCTGGTAGATAATCGTCTCCAAAATTGCTCTCTATATACGTTCGTGCGTTCTCTACAGCTTCATTTGCCAAGTTCAAACTGTCGGTCCTCATGTAGGTAATAACCCCCATGTTTCCTTTGTCTGTTTTTACACCTTCATAAAGCTTTTGAGCCACCATCATGGTCTTTTTAGGAGAAAAACCCAGTTGTGTTGAAGCACTCTGCTGTAGTGTAGAGGTCATAAATGGTGGTGGAGTTTTACTTTTTCTCTCTTTTTTCTCTAGAGATTCGACCACAAAGTTCTCTTTAACGGCTGACTGAACAATCTCTGTTGCCATCGCTTCATTTTTGATGCTCATTTTGTCTAGCTTATTACCCTCAAAAGCGTAAATAGTAGAGTCAATATTTTTTTCAAACAGTCCATCTACCGTCCAGTATTCTTCAGGTTTAAATGCTTTGATTTCTCGTTCCCTATCAACCACAATTTTCAATGATGAACTCTGAACACGACCTGCACTTAAGCCTTTTTGAATTTTACTCGCCAATAGAGGTGAAAGTTTGTACCCAACAATACGATCAAGCAGTCGTCGTGCTTGTTGTGCATTAACAGCATCCATATCAAGCTTTCTAGGATTGTCTAAAGCATGTTGTATGGCTGTTTTGGTAATCTCATGAAAAACAATTCGAGGTAGAGACTCTGGCTCTTTTTTAATCGCCATAGCAATATGGTATCCAATCGCCTCTCCCTCACGGTCTTCATCGGTTGCGATATAGACCGTTTCTGCCTCTTTTGCTAATTTTTTTAGCTCTTTAACAACAGGGTTTACCTCTCTAGGAATAGAGTATTTAGGAACAAATCTACCATCTTCTTCTACAGTAATTCCAAATGAACTCTTAGGTAAATCACGAATATGCCCTTTGGAAGCAACCACTTTATAATTCTTTCCCAAGAAATTACTAATAGTCCTAGCTTTAGCTGGGGACTCAACGATAATTAAATTTTTCATATATTATTTACACCAATATTTTTTTTGCATTGTAACAGAAAACCCATATAAAGAGCAACCATTACTAGATATAAAGTTGAAAATTAGCTATACTTTGACTTAAAAATTGGGAGAATAAACAAATCATGATTGAGATAATGGAATATTTAGCACCGGTCTTGGGTATAGTCGTTTTATTGGCATTAAGCTTTTTTATAGTTAAATTTCTAAAAATGTATTTTGAAAAATACTCAACAGAGAGGACAAACAATTCTAGTTGTAGAAGAGTTAAATGGGAGAAAAGAGTACGTAATTGGACCGATTTTTTCTGGTCAAACAGTATGAGATTTGCATGGATAACACTCCTACTCGTAAGTATAGTTTTTTACAGTATCGCCATCTATATACGCTTTCATATAGAAGAGGGTTTATGGATTAGTATCTTTTTTTCCATTATTACATTACTCTTCTTTCTCTTTGCGTATATCAGCTATATTAACTTTGAGGAAAAAGCTAAAAAAAGATTGACAGACTTTGAAACAACCATCAAAGCAGCCATCAACAAAGAGATCAGCTTTGAAGGGGACAATATACAAGTTTTTTCCAATAAAAACGATCATATGGATACAGAAGAAAAGACATTTGAATTTCCTGTAAATGTCACAAAAATCCCATTTCCTCCTTTTGAAAAACGGCCCAAAAAAAGACCTATTGTTGCAAGCAGAAAGTTAGAGTTTTTAATTCTCTCACGTGAATATTTTAGCATCTGTCAAGGAGCAACAGCGTTCAACCTTCTCGACCCCAAACAAGGGGCTCCTGCAAAAAAGTGTGCTGAAGTGAAAGCACAGGGAGAGTGTGAAGAGCACTACTACTCTCAAATGAGAAATGTGCTTTACAAAGATGATGCCATTCAAATTATTTTTGATAATGAAGATGATAATGTGATATTTAAATGTCCCAAAGCTGCAGCCAATAGAAAGCCTGCTATGAAAGCACTAAAAGAGAAGTTACGTATCACAGAGAGACAAAGATTGGCAAAAATACAAGAGCATCAAAACTTTGAAAATATTGAAAAGAATAAAAATATAGTTAATAAAAGGAATGAAGAAGAAGAGAGTTCAAATAAAGAGTAAGAGTCACCTCTTACTCTTTATTCCAATGAAGTAGATTATGATGCTTTTTTCTCTTCAACTTTTTTTACTTCAGTCTCTTTTGCAGGAGCCTCTTTTTTTGCAGCAGAACCTTGACTTTCAAGCTCAAAGCCTAACCCTTTAAAGGTTTCAACCACTTCAGCATCTATGGCTAAAATACGTTTTTTCATCACTTCATCTTTAATCCCCGTTGTTGCCAACCAGTTTGAGACATTGGCATAACCTACATGAAGTTCACCTGAACCTTTTGGAACATAAAAGTAAACAGAACATGGAGCAAAAAGTCCAGCTTGTGGTTCACCATGGTTAAATACTGAGTTAGAGAATTTAAAGTGACACAATGATGAGACCCAATAGGCGTCATACTCATCAAAATCTACTTCCATATCTTCATACTCAAATTTGAAATCTAAGAATCCAGCAATAATAAACTCGCTCTTTACAAATGCACTGTCATGTTTTTCAACAAACTCTTCTACCCAGTCACTCATCTCTTCTATATTAGAGGGTAACTTCATAACCATTTTAGTTAAAGGTGTTGCTGGTAAGGGATTAGAAAACTCAAGTTTTTTAGACTCTGTTGGCTTCATCTCTTTTTTTGCTAACTCATCAAATGGAGCAATCATATCTTTAAAAGCTTTTCTTGAAGCTTCATCTTTTTCACCAATGATGTTCAACATAAGATCTGGGTCAAGGTGTCCATACCAAGAGGTATCCTCTTTCTCCTCTAAAAATTTATAAAAGAGCATATTAAATGGAGCATACGCACCAAAATCTGGATTCTTAATAAGGAGTGGTCTGATTTTTTCTAAGTTGGTCACCGTATAGAAGCTTAACAGGTCAAGGTTTTTCTCTTTGTAACGGTTAAAGTAATGTACTTGAATGTTGTCATTACCTGCTGCTTGAAAACCAACACTCTCTACCTTCTTTATAAATGCTTTAGAAGCATCATTTACATTTCCTTTTATACCATGAAAGTCAGCTGTTAAATCTGCTTGTACAGCCGAAACTATCAATAGTAATCCTGCTACCAGTTTTGAGAATTTTCCACATTTCATTCTTATCCTTTTTGATTTATAAGAGAGGCAAAAGAGCTCTCTTATTATTTTTATTGATGAACTATGGTAATCAAAATAGAATTAATAAATGATTAATTTCAGTTAAAGCCCTATCATTTAAAAATGATAAGCTATAAAAAAGTCAGTAAAGTAGCAGTATTAAAAGATTATAAATTTTTATTATTTAATTTTATATCTGGATAAAAAATTAGATAGTCTGCTTTCTAAAATAGATTACAACATATAAAAACATCTATATTTTTCTTCCATGTTTCATATATACACAACAGATTAAATCAATAAAATTTATAAATAAATTCATGAATAACCAATAGTATAGATTATTTTATAGATAAATGGCTATTTTAAAGGGTCTAATATCATTATTATTATTTATTATAAATATAAATATAAATAAATTAACTTGACATTTAAAATCTTATTCCGTATAATCGTGATGTTCCGAGTACTGCAGCCAAATGTAGTACCAAAATCTAAAAGGAGGACAAATGAATAAAATGACTAAAACTTCAGAACAAAATTTAGCTTCTATCGTTGACGAGAGCATAGAGTTAATCAGTAGAAGAGATTTTTTCAGAAAAGCAGCAGTCTATTCAGCAAGTGCTGTAGCTGCTACAAGTGTATTATCACCTGTAAAGCTACACGCTAAAGATGATCCAGCAATCATAGAAGAGCAAGAGTGGGGTACCAAATGGGGTGATCCTGTAACTAAAAACCTTTATGGACTACCTTCTGCTTATGAGAGTAATGTAACCAGACGAACCACATCACTCTTATCTTCAGGAAACATGCGTGCATCTATTGCTGTAACACCAATTCAAGATATAGAGGGAATTATTACTCCAAATGGTCTCTTCTTTAACCGTAACCATGGTGGTACTCCAGATATAGATCCAAATATGCATAGATTAATGATTCACGGACTTGTTGAAAAACCTCTTGTTCTTACAATGGATCAACTTAAAAAATATCCAAAAATTACACGAACACACTTCATTGAGTGTCCAGCAAATGGTGGACCTGAATGGAGAAACCCTCAGTTTCCATCTATCCAGTTCTCCAAAGGATTTATGTCTTGTGCTGAATGGACAGGCGTTTACATTAAAGATATTATAAAAGATCTTGGTCTTAAACCAACAGCAAAATGGATGTTGGCTGAAGGTGTGGATAGTTCACACATGGGTAGAACTGTACCTATTGATAAAGTACTTGATGATGCAATGATTGTTTGGGGTCAAAATGGTGAAGCATTACGACCAGAACAAGGATACCCTATTAGGCTACTTGTGCCAGGTTGGGAAGGTAACCTCTGTGTAAAATGGTTAGGCAGACTTGAGTTTGCCAGTGAACCATTCTACTGTAAAGAGGAGACTGCAAAATATACAGCTCTTACTCCTAGTGGAAAAGCCATTCAGCATTTCTATATTAATGAAGTCAACTCAGTTATTACTTCTCCTTGTCCTGAAAAACCATGGGAAGACCTTAAAAAAGGTGAAACCGTAGAGATAGAAGGACTTGCATGGTCAGGAGCTGGTACGATTGAAGGTGTTGATATCTCTTTTGACGGTGGTAAAAACTGGGTGGAAGCCAGTCTTAAAGGGTTGGTATTACCAAAATCTTGGACAAGATTCTCTTATATCTATAAATACGAAGGCAAACCACTATTCCTCTCTAGTCGAGCAAGAGATGATGGAGGGTATGTACAACCAAGTGTTAAACAAGAGAGAGATGCTGTTGGTGTTGAAGGTGTTTATCATAGAAATGGTGTTCACACATGGGAAATAACAAAAAAAGGAGAGGTGAAAAATGTTCAAATCTTATCATAAATTACTATCAACTGTAGTTGTTGTTGCTTTGACCTCTATCTCTGCAATGGCTGGTGATGACGCATCACGTACCTATGAAAATGGCAAAAAAGTTATTGATGGTGGTGTAACATATCCAGTAAAAGATGGAAAAACAGCTTCATACTATGTCAATACACAAAAAGAGTATAAAAATGTTAAGTTCGGAAGAACTGCAACAGCCAATGAGATAAAAGCATGGGATATTGATGTTATGCCTGATGGTACAGGTCTTCCAGAAGGTCAAGGATCAGTAGAAGATGGTGATGAACTCTATGAAACAAAATGTTCAGCTTGTCACTTTGACTTTGGTGCAGGAGGAAGTGGTTACCCAGCACTTCAACAAGGTAATGCTTACGAAATGCAAAAAACTTTAACAAACCAAAGACTTACTCCCAATGATGATGGACCTAAACGTAACTTTGGTTCATACTGGCCATATGCAAGTACCCTCTTTTGGTACATTAAAACGGGTATGCCTCACCCAGCACCAATGTCATTGAGTGTTAATGAAACCTATGCACTTGTTGCCTATATGCTTTCAATTAATGAGATTACCATTGATGGTGAAGAGCTAGAAGATGAGTATGTACTAGACAGAGAAAAGTTTTTAAAGATTCAAATGCCTAATAAAGATGGTTTTGTACCCGTAATTGATGGTAAAGATGGTCTTGAAAATGTTCGTAAGTTTTATGATAACCCTAAAAACTTTGGTGCAAACAAGAAACGATGTATGAAAGATTGTTTTGAAGGTGAACCAAAAGTTGCACGTATTCAGGGTGTAGGAATTAGTGATTATACGCCACCTCTCTCTTCTAAAAAAGAGAAACCAGCCAAAAAAGAAGAAGCAGGAAACCCTGGTCAAAAAACTTATGATAGTTCATGTGCCGTATGTCACGCAACCGATGCCATGGGTGCACCTCCAGTTGGAGATAAAGCAGCATGGGATGCCAAACTCAAAAAAGGTATAGATGAAGTCTATAAAAATGGTATCAATGGAATTAATGGTATGCCTCCAAAAGGTGGTAATACAGCATTAACTGATGAACAGTTTAAAGCAGCTGTTGATTACATGATTGATACAGCAAAATAATTAGCTCTATCACTCTACACAATAATTCACCATTAGTTTTTATACTTTTGGTGGATTAATTAAAGTCATATGTTTCATTCAGTAAAATTGATAGAAAAATTTACTTAAATTAACTCACAAACAACAAAAATAACACAATTCTATATTAGAATGGTCTTATCAATATTCAACACATGAAAGGAATTCACGATGGATAGAAGAAAATTTTTAGGTTTAGGTATGGCTGCATTAGCACTGGTACCAGCAACCAGTTTACATGCTCTTGACTTTAGAAAAGAGAAGCCTGACGCATGGACTGCACACACAGTAGATGATTCAATTAAGGCACTTTACGGTGATGCAAAAGCAACTGAAAGTAAAGATGTTACATTAAAAGCACCAAAAGTTGCAAGTAATGGTGGAGCAATTCCCGTAACCATTAAAACAAGCATTGATGCTAAATCAGTGGCAATGTTCCAAGATTCAAACCCAGAGTCTGCTGTAGCAGTATGGACAGTACCTGAAGGTGGAACTGTAAGCTATACTACTAAAATTAAAATGAAAAAATCTGGTACAATTACTGTAATTGTTGAAGATAAAGAGGGCAAATTACACTCTGCTACACAAACTTTAGAAGTTGCTCTTGGTGGTTGTGAAGGTTAATCCCTTTGTTAGCAACTCTAGATAACTAAAACAATTATAGAACGATTAAGAAAGGAATATTCATGGGTAAAATGAAAGTAAAAGCAAAAGCAAAAGATGGTGTTGTAAAAGCTAAAATACAGGCGAAGCATATCATGCTTCCTTACGATGCAGCAAAGAAAAAAGGTGTTGATGCAAACTTCATCACACATTTAGTTGGAAAAGTTGGAGACAAAGTAGTTTACGAAATCTCAACAAGCCAATTTTTATCAAAAGATCCTCTTTTTAAATTTGAATTTAAAGCAGATGGTCTTAAAGATGGTGACAAGTTAGAGATGACTTGGGTTGATCTTTCTGGAGCAACAGAAACAGCATCTAAAAAGATTAAAGGTCTTAAATAAGACTTCTCCTTCTCCCTCTTGGGAGTGGGATTAACCCCTCTTCACTATAACTAACTTAACAGAATACATTTTATATGTATTGTTTTAATTTAGAAACTTTCTAAAAACTTCTCTTAATGGATAACGTATATGAAAAAAATAATTGTACTATCACTATTAACAGCCTCTTTCCTCACAAATATTTATGGAAATGAACATCAGAACCCAGCTGAAATTATGCAATCTACCCTTGATAAAATGAAAGCCATTGCTACACAAAATAATCAAAGTGCCACAGAGTCAAACACGACATCAGATGTTTTTGATTATAAACTAAAAGCAACTAAAGTAAGTAATAATGTCTGGTGTTTCTTAGGCGCATTAGAAGGTCCTTCAAAAGAGAATGCTGGAAACATGGTAAATACCTGTTATGTAAAAACAACAGACTCCTATGTTGTTGTAGACAGTGGACCTTCATATCAATATGCTAAACAAGCCTATGCCGTGATGAGTGCTATTGAAAAGCTACCAGCTACAACGGTTATTAGTACCCATGAACATGATGACCACTGGCTAGGAAACTCTTTTTATAAAGATGAATTTAAAGCAGAAATCATAGGTCCAAAGCACATTAACGACAACTATAAAGAGGGAGATAAAACAAGAATGTTTAATGTTCTTCCTGCTTCTGCCATAGAAGGAACAAAAATAATACCAGTTGATACTGTTCCAACTGAACCATTAAAACTTACCATTGGTGGTGAAGAGTTTGAAATAGTTCCTGTCGGAACCAAAGCACATACCGATGAAGATTTTTTTGTCTATATGCCCAAACGTAAAGTTCTTTTCTCTGGTGACCTCGCTATGAATGGTAGAATCACTTCTAACCGTCATGGTTCACTTTTAGGGCAACTTAAAGCCATAGAGATGATGAAGGCTAAAGATTATGAAGTATTTGTGCCAGGACATGGTCTCGATACAAGTAAAACCGGAATGGATGATGCTGAAAAATACTTTACCCTACTTCATGAGCGTATTATACAAGCACTAGAAGATGATACTGAGATGACCGAACTCTCCGAAATTATTCCGATGAATGAATTTCAAGATAGGGCCATGTTTAAAGCCCTAAATGGACAAAATGTTCAAGAAGCATTTACAGAACTAGAGTTTTCCGAAGAGTAATCTAGAGAATATAAGGTGCTTTGAGTAAAAAGACCTTATCTCCTTTTTTTATAATACCCTCACCTACCACTTTTACAAAAATTCCTCTATCATCTTTTAATAACTTTGGTAACTTTTTATCAACAGTTGAGAGATGATTACAGATGGTACAATTTTGAGTAATCTCTATGGTAGCAGTTCCAATCGTTAAACGTCTACCTGCAAGCAGATGATATGGATTATAATCGATTAAAATATTTTCACCCAAAGTTCCATACTCCATAGAGATATGATGCTCTAACGCTAAGGAGTAACTTTCTTTGCTGGTTAAAAGAACTGAACGTTCTATATCTTTAGCATAAAACTTATCGCCAATAACACCCTTTTCATCTAAGAAAATCTCAGATTTTTGAATACGTTCGCCATGGCCTTTCTCTGAAATAAAAAGTGCCAATACTTCTCCAATACTGTTATTCATGTTCATCTCCTGTCCACACATCCCAATTACCTGCAAATACTTTCACATTATCATACCCTGCTAGACGTAGAGCCATCTGTAGATAAAATGATTTTTCACTTCCTGCCATACAATAGAGATAGGTACTTTTTTTACTATTTAGACCAGCATTCTCAAAAATTTTCGCCAGTAGCTCTTTTGACTTTAGGCCTTGCTTCTTACTATCAACCAATCTTTTCCAATGAATAGAGGTAACACCAGGAAGATAACTACCATTTTTATTACCTACAATATCAATCATATTACAACTATCAACTATCGTTATGTTAGACTCATCTCTCTCTTTATATAAAGTCTCTACAGCCTGACTTAACGCTGATTTTCCTACCAAGTATTTTAAGTTAAACTGTTCATTGTTCATTGTGTAACTACTACGATTAACCTCTAGGGACTTTACTGCTTCAATAAGTAAAAGAGGTTTTAAAACCAATAATATTTTTTTCAAACTCTTTATATCAGATTTATGTTTCTCTATTAATGCAGCACTCTCTTCAGTTTTTAGTAAACCTTTTATCTTATTTAGATCAGCACTGTACTCATCATATGATTTTTGATTGGGATCGAGTTTTTGTATTTGAGCATATCCACCATTTAAAATTTTTATATTTTTATGACCTACAGTCTCAAAAATACTGTAGAGTGTTGCAGCACTGATACCATAGCTTTTATCATAAATGATTAGCTCATCATCATTATTTATACCCAAAGACTCAATATACTTTTTTACTCTATTGGGGCAACTATAAAAAGGTGGACATAAACTAACTCCTGTAGTGGTGTATCCATAAAGAGCCTCTACATCCATAACAACAGCACCCTTAATACCTAAGCTATCTTCTTCTGCAGCAATAAATTTCACACCCTTATGATTAACCAATTTTACAGCAACTTCAGCTTCTATGATAGGTGAGGATGTTGCCATAAGAGAAGTGAAAAAAAGAATATTAAGACACAATACTTTTTTAAATATTTTCATAAAATTTCCTTCATTTCATAATACACTATAATCGTATAATAATTAATGAATATGGAGAAATTGCGTTATTATGGTTTTAAATAGCCTCCATTATGTCCATCTTCAACCACCTCTTTTAAGACGGTAAGAAATTCTCCCAATGCTCTAATACCGGTTAAATTCATTAAAGGACTCTCTATATTTGGTCTAAAAAATATCAATGTCGGTGTACTCTCAATTCTTCTATCATAAGGAACATCCTCATAATCAATATTTATATTTACAACTTCAAAATATTTATTTAAAATCTTTTTTACATCATTATTGGTTGCCATAACCCTATCCAGTTCATCACAATATTTACAAGTGCTTGAACGTACCTTTAAAAATATAATTTTATTTTGAGCTTTTGCACGTCTGGTCGCTACAGAAAAAGAGACATAAGAGACTTTGTGTACACTTTTTTGAGTAACCTTCTTTGGAGGAGTCGTTACTACTGTTGGTTCAACAACTTTTTTCTCTACTGTTTTTTTAACTTCTGCTTTCTTTTTTATCTCATTCTTACTAATAATAGTAGGCAGTTTTTCTGTCACGTCCATTACACGCTTACTATTTTTTTTCTCTGTTAACTCACTGTAAACAGAAGCAACATTTTTAGGATGCCAGAAATCATAAAGTCGATCTTCACTAAATGATAAAAGTCGAATATTTTTAATAGCTTCCTCTTTACTCTCACCTTTCAAAATACTTTCCTCTACTTCACTTTTTAAAAGAGTGAGGTAACTTTCGGTATTCTTTAGGGCATTTCGTCTGGTCATATATCCATGGGAACTCACCATATCAACCCATGGCAATGATTTTAATAAGTTTAGTCCCTCTTGCCAAACCAATAGAGAACGATTATCTTTAAATGCTACTAGTCTATTGTTAAAAATCATATCTCCAGCAAAAACTGTTTTTTTACTAGGAACATGCACCATTAAATGTTCATCATCATTTTTTATTTTTTTAATATTGACTTTTAAATCACCCAGCAATAAAACCAAATCATCTTCTAGATAATTATCTAAAGGTACCATCCGTGTATTATGAATTGCATCTTTTGATATTTTCTCTGATATTAAAAGTTTTTTATTCCCTATCAAATGTCTTTTATAATTTTTAGGTCCAATTAACACTGCACCCTGTTCTTTAAAAAAACCATTTCCCAATATATGCACTTCATCTGAAGCAGTATTAATAACATATTTTACTGGTAACTTTTTTTGTTTTTCCATAATGGCGTAAGTAGATTGTGCATAACTATAGGTTGGACCACTATCTATCACAATATAACCATCGGTGGTCTCTACATAACAACTGTTAATCATATTCCCACCATTCTCTTCTGAAACACTAGAAGGTAGTCCGAAAAAGCAATCAACTCCTTCACTTAAAGAGTAAGGCTTCAGATGATAATCAAATCCAAATAGATAAAAAGTAAGAAATAAAAAACTTATAAAATAACGCATCTTTCTCCTATCCAAATAATATATTCACAATAATACACCAAAATTGTTAATAAGTTATTAACAAAATATTAGTTAGTATAACATAATATTATTTTTATATTAATTATTTTAATTAATATTTTGAGATATAAGCACACCTTCTATTAACTTATCTATATCACCATCTAAAATACCTTCTACATTAGAATAAGGAATATTACTACGGGTATCTTTTACCTGCTGATAAGGTGCCATCACATAAGAACGAATTTGATGTCCCCAGCCAATATCACTTTTTTCTACACCATCTAAAGCAGCCTGTTTCTTCTCCATCTCATACTCAAAAAGACGCGACTTTAGCATTTTCATCGCCGTAGCTTTATTTTTATGTTGACTTCTACCGTTCTGACACTGTACAACAATATTGGTCTCTATATGGGTAATACGGATGGCACTCTCCGTTTTATTAACATGTTGTCCACCTGCACCTGAGGCTCTATAGGTGTCAATGCGAATATCTTTATCTTCAATTTCTATATCAATATCATCATCAACCTCTGGCGAAACCATTACCGAAGAAAAAGAAGTATGTCGCTTAGCATTAGAATCAAAAGGAGAAATCCGAACCAAACGATGAATCCCATTTTCCACCTTTAAATAGCCGTAAGCATTTTCACCTTTTATAATAAAACTAACATCTTTAATACCTGCTTCATCACCTACCTGATAATCAAGTCCTTCTACTTTAAAACCTTTTCGCTCTGCCCAACGTAAATACATTCTATATAGCATGTTAGCCCAATCTTGAGACTCAGTACCACCGGCACCAGGGTGAATGGATATAATGGCATTATTGGAATCATGTTCTCCACTTAACATCATATTGACCTCTAAAGCATTTATATTCTCATTTAAAGTATCTGCATCTATATAGAGCATTTCCAAAGTCTCTTCATCAGCTTCAGACTTTGCCATCTCAAAAAATTCAACAGCATCATCTACCGAGACTTTAGCATTTTCATAACGTTCTAAAGTACGTTCTTTTTTTGTTTTCTCCTGAGAAATGAGAGAGGCATTTTTAGCATCATCCCAAAAACTTGCTTCTTGTTGTAAAGTCTCAATCATTGAAAGACGTTCTAAAATCTCTTCCGGGTTAACAATATTTTTTATATTTTCTATTTTTATCGTAAGTTTTTTAAGTAACTCACCATACTCATATGCATCCATTATATATCCATTGCATTAAATTAGTTTGTATTTTATCTAAAAATAAAGATAATAACGTCACAATAGAAGTAAAAAAGTGGAGTTAGAGATGAAAGAAAATAAGAAAGCTAAGATTATAATATTTAAATAAAAAGTTAAAATAAAAATAGAGAGAATTAATAAGAGTAAAAAAGAGAGAAGGGTGTTAAGAAATCAAAGA
>Ga0256840_1001381_pt1 | contig 23060 bp, 22 predicted proteins | sample 355202metaG_FD_185969 | JGI IMG/M metagenome (GOLD analysis project Ga0256840, IMG submission 185969) | Hydrothermal vent microbial communities from Mid Atlantic Ridge, Atlantic Ocean - 355-202 | ecosystem: Environmental > Aquatic > Marine > Hydrothermal vents | place: Atlantic Ocean: Mid...
TCTTTTTTTGTAATAACTCGTAGTACTTCTAAAATTTTTTTGTAATTTGCTTCAAAGTTGTTCATATATTTAGTTGTTTGATATTCAAATAAATATACGATTTTTTAATCAAATGGACAACTTTTTTATTAATTTCTAAATGCACAACGGGTAAAAGCCTCTTAAAACTAGAGTTTTAAGAGGCTTTAAAATAATTATTTATTATGAAAAATTTAATTTACAGTTGTGTGTAATTATACACAACATTATTGTTTGCATCTACACTTGCCTCAATAGTTAAGACAAACTTACTCATATCCATACTAATATCATAAGTATGTATAGTTCCATCGTCTATTGTTAAGGTTACTGGAGTTCCTGCATTATCACCCAAATAATCTAATATATATACAGAGTTAAAACCTAATTTTGGTACAGCAGAGAAACTTTCTGTAGTTGTAGTTCCATTGCTAAAAGCTATAATATTGCCATTTATATCTTGATTTCCTTCTAACAAGTATAAATCGTAATCGTAGAACGAATCACTCCAAGTAATTGTAAAAGTAGTTGGAGGTAGTACTTTATAGAGAAAATAATTTGGTGCAATTTGTAATGTTGCGTTATCGGTGCTCTCTATGAATACTTTATAATCTCCTTCCGTTAAAAAAGTAACATCTGTTGTAGCATTGGTTTCATTTGCTGTAATAGTTGCAGGAGATATCGTATAATCAGTTCCTTCAATAGCATCATTTCCATTTTTTTGAACTTTAAAGACAACATTAGTATCTGTATCTACAGCTTTGTTAATACCAAATGCTATAGTTTGAGGATCATTTACTCCTGTTAGATTTGTCTTTTGTACAGTATCATCTGTTATTATAAAAACTGAATTTTTCTGTACTGTTGTTGTTTGTGATTGTAAATCTTTAAAATCTTCTTCATTATTGCAACTAACCATAGTGGTCAATAAAACAAAGAAAAATAATTTGTAAATGTTTTTTATTTTGTTCATAATATTAATTTTTTAAAGTGAAAGTTAAGCGTCCAAAGACATATCTACCATTAAATCCAAATTGAGAAGTTCTTCTAGAGAAAATAAATTGTCTTCCATAATTACTTCCTGCGGGTACTTCATCCGGATAAACATCTAATAAGTTATTTGCACCAAAACTAAATTTTAGTGAATTACTCGCTTTGTATGAAAGAGATAAGTCTGTTACAATCTTAGATCCATATGTAACTTCATTAGGTGTACCTAAAAAATCAGGATCACTAACTTCCCCAAAATAGACATTTCGCAACATAAAATTCCATTTTTTAATACTATAATTATTTGTTAGATTGACTTTTGTTCTAGGCATTGCACTTTCTATAAATCCAACTGCCCTATTATCTAAAATAGGTGTTCCTAAAATGTTTTTTATATCAACTACCTCTGTTTTAGATAAAGTACCTGATAAACTATTGTTAAGCAATCCTTCGCCAATATTTATTTTATGAGCAATAACAATATCTACTCCTTTTGATTTTGTACCAAAACCATTTGTGAAAAATCTTGCTTTACTTGCATTTGCGTCGTTAAAAGCGGCAATAACCAAAGGATCAGAATTTGGTGTATAATTTCTGGTTAGTCCTACTCTGTTTTTAACATTTACCATATAACCATCAATGGTAATTTTTAATTTAGCATCAGGAATATTAAAGGTAAATCCTGCACTTACATTAAAAGAGGTTTCCTCTTTTAATTTTGGTATGTTTAATGCTTTTGCTAAAGTACTACCATTTCTTGCAGTTAATACTTCATAAGGTACGCCGGCAATAAATTGTGTAGCTGTAGAGTTAAAATATATTTGATGTAGATCTGGAGCTCTAAATCCGGTACTAACAGCTCCTCTTATGGCTATATTATCGTTAAATTTAATACGTGTACTTAATTTTGAATTAAAAGTACTACCAAAGTCACTATAATCTTCATATCGCACAGCCGCACCAATCATTGTATTATCTGTAATATCTGCTTCAACATCTACATAACCTGCATAATTATTTCGACCTTGGTTCACCTCATTTGAAGGTCTAAATCCAGGAAATACTTGTGCTCCACCTGGAACGATTTTACCAAAATAGCTATAAACTAAATCGGAGGCAGGTGTTGTGCTAGTAACAATTTGACCATTAACATCATATCTTGCCCAAGAAGTTTCTTCCCCGGCTTTTAATTCATAATTTTCCATTCTATATTCTGCACCAAAAGCAACATTAAGACCTTTGAATATATTTTCATAAAATTTAGATAAATCTAAATTAGTAGTATTTTGAGTAAAGGCAAAACCACCAGCTTCAAATTGTCTTTGAGAACTTCTTCCAAGTGTAGCATTTACAGTATTTTTTATGGTAAAATCAAAACTATTTTTACCATACGTGTTGCTGAAATCAATATCCCAATCACCAATTTTACCTTTAATACCGGTGATTAATGATTTATCCTTAACTGTTGAGGCAATATGAGGCAAAAAACCATTAGGTAATAATGCTACATCTGCTCTTCCATCCGTGTAAGCCGGTCTTCTGTAGAAACCAGCTGCAAGTCCATTTCTTAAACTCATTCCTCCGGATGCATAAATTTTAGAATTTTCATCATTTAAAGGGATTTCCATATTCATGAAGAATTTTCCACTATCTAACTTGGATTGACCTACTTTCATTCTAAAATCATCTCTTGTTAATCCTCGTGCATTTAATTCATATTCAGATGCATCAGCAGCAGCAATATCAATAAAAGAATCTCCATTTGCAATCATATTTGTATATGTTGTATTCAAAGAAGGATCTAATGTTGCAACATACGCAGTTAGGGCACTAGGATTCATCGCAAAAGCAGCATCATATCCTAAATTTCTAGCAGCAACATCAAAGAAAGTATAAATTTGTTTACCCATAGAATCGCTTCTATTGGTAGGATTTCTTTTTTCAATAGCTCCTGTAAAGTTTATGAATCCTCCTTTATTTCCAATAGCAACACCATAATTAGCATCAATCTGGAATTTTTCTCCATCCATTCCTCCTTCATTATATTTATTAGAGTGTTTACTAATGTTTGCACCGGAATTTACATTTAATGTTAATTCATCTGTGCTTTTTTTCATTACAATGTTAATTACACCTGCAATAGCATCAGACCCATACTGTGCAGCAGCACCATCTCTTAGTACTTCTATTTTTTCAATAGCTGCTGTAGGAATAGCATTCATATCAGTTCCAACTGTTCCTGTACCAACAGTACCATTGATATTAACCAATGAAGATTTATGTCTTCTTTTACCATTTATTAGAACAAGAACTTGATCCGGACCTAATCCTCTTAAAGAAGCAGGATCTACATGGTCAGTTCCATCTGAAACTGTTTGGGTAGTGGAGGTAAAAGAAGGTGCAACGTAATTTAAAATTTCATTAACAGTAGTTTGTGGTCCATTATTGGCAATATCTTTTATGTCAATAACGTCAACAGGAACCGGTGAGTCTATCACTGTTCTACCTGCTCTTCTAGAACCAACTAGAACAACTTCATCTAATGTTAAACCTTCCGCCATAACAACATCTACAATTGCTGTTCCGTCCATCACTTTGGTTACGGTTTCATAACCAACGGAAGAAAATTCAACTACATCTCCTTTTTTTACTACAAGTGAGTATTTTCCGTCGAAATCGGTTGTGGTACCATTTTTTGTTCCTTTAACGACTACCGAGACGCCACTAATTGGGTCGCCGTTGGTGTCTTTTACCGTACCGGAAACTTTGTACTGTGCCATTACACTAAAAGATAGCATAACGAACATCATCAAAAATAATGTAATTTTTGTTTTCATAAATAATAAATTTGGTTAATAATTTGTTTAAGTTGTCCAAATATATATTTATTTTTAGAGAAAACTGTAACAATTGTTACATTTTTTTAAATAACAGTTAATTTTAAGTTATTTTATGGTTAAACTTTAAGAAGACAATCACTTTATTCTAATACTTCTGTAATAATGTTTCCTTTATTACCATTTGGCGGTTCTATTTTTAAAAGATAACTAAGAGTAGGAGCAATATCAACTACTTTTATATACCTGTTGGAACTTCCTTTTTTAATACCATAACCGTAAAAAATAACCGGAATATGCGTGTCGTATGCATAACCGGTGCTGTGTTCTGTTCCTTTTTTCATATAACTTACTGTTCCGGGGTTTGGAATGATAATTACATCTCCGGATAGTTTTTGGTTGTAGCCGTTTTGTGTATATTGTATTATACGTTCATTAAAGTTTGCTGTTTGTATGGTTTTTGCTGTAAAACATTTTGCGATTCCTTTATAATTTATGATATTATTTACAATGAAATTAGCCAATTTATTTGTATTAATTTTATTTTTTTGAATTGTTTCTTTGTTAAAGAAAATCTGAAAATTAGAAACGTTTTCAATTAAATTATCTATTTGATATTTTTTATACACTATTTTTTTTAGGTATTTGGTAAATTTTTTATTATCAAAAAATAAACTCGGAATTTTATGTTTCTGTAAATACGGTAAAGTAGGTAATGCACCGTGATCGGCAGTTAACATAATTGTATAATTGTTTTGCCCAACTTTTTTATCTAAAAAGGAAAGCAATTCGGCTAAATTTTTATCCAATCTTATATAAGTGTCTTCAACTTCTTTAGAATCTACTCCAAAGGTATGCCCAATATAATCGGTTGCAGAAAAACTAATACTTAAAAAATCGGTATATTTATTTTTACCCAGATTTTCACCTAAAATAGTTGCTTTTGCAAATTCTAATAATAAAGTATTAGCACTTGGTGTGACATTTATAAGGTTAAAATCGTGCTTTTTCTTAAAAATTTCTGCAATAGTATGTGTAAAGGTTACGTTATTTTCACCTTTGATGTTTTTTTCATAATCGTTGTGGTCTTCAATACTTTCTGTATAGTCTTTAATATTATAAAGCGTTTTCCAATCTTTAGACAAATAAATTTCAGGAAGATTTCTTTGGTTAAATTCATTAACCCATTTAGGAAGTGTATTTTGGTAATAAGAACTGGTAATAAAATGACCATTTCCTTTTCCGTTAAACCAATATGCGGCATTAGCTGTATGACCAACAGGTAGTATTGCAGCACGATCTTTCATACTGATGCCTATAACTTTTCCATGCATGGTTTGTGCCAAATGTAATTGATCGGAAACAGTGGTTACTTGTAGTCGATTCGGACTTTTCTCGCCACCGGTATTTCCTCCAACAGTAACATAATTTGCGTCATCGACACAATAAATGGATTTATGTAAAAATTTATCATACCAATTATTACCAATAATACCGTGAATACTTGGTGTAGTTCCGGTATAAATAGAGCTGTGTCCTACAGCTGTATGTGTTGGTGTATAATTAAGGTGTACATCGTTTAATACAAATCCGTTGTTTAATAAACGTTTAAATCCGTTATTACCAAATTTAGTGTAAAAACGTTGCAGGTAATCGTATCTCATTTGATCAACCACAATACCAACCATTAACTTGGGTTTGTTGGTTTTAAAATTTTGATTTTTATTGTAAAAAGAGTTTTGAGAGCTACATTGCCAGTTTAAACCGGCGATTAGTAAAATAATGAATAATTTTTTCATTTTGTTTTGTTGAAATTTATGGTAAAATTACGCTTTTTTTTGTGTTGAAAAATCTTTTTAACTAATTTTTGATTTTTCTATTTGAAGATTTTATATTTTAGCATTTTATTTTATGAACTATATAGAACACATCGGAAAATATTTTTTAATGCTTGGGCAAGTCTTTAAAAGACCGCAAAAAATGCGAATTTTTAAAGAAGCATTAATACGTGAATTAGATGATTTAGGAAATAAATCTCTAGGTATAGCTGCATTTATTGCTTTTTTTGTTGGCGGAGTGGTTGCAATTCAAACAGCACTAAACGTAGATAATCCGATGATCCCTAGGTATTTGATTGGTTTTGCAACAAAACGGTCGATAATTTTAGAGTTTGCTCCAACTTTTATTTCCGTAATTTTAGCCGGAAAAGTAGGCTCGTTTATTACTTCCAGTATTGGTACGATGCGTGTTACTGAGCAGATTGATGCATTAGAAGTTATGGGAATTAATTCGCTTAATTTATTGGTATTGCCAAAAATAATTGCCACAGTTTTTTTCTATCCGTTTATTATCACAATCTCTATGTTTTTAGGTATTTTAGGCGGTTATGTAGCAGGAGTTTTAACGGGTTTGTTTTCTACAACCGATTATATTGAAGGAGTTCAGTTAGATTTTAATCCGTATTTTATAAAATATGCTATTATAAAAACGATGGTTTTTGCTTTTGTAATTGCCACGATTCCTTCGTATCACGGCTATTATGTAAAAGGAGGAGCTTTAGAAGTTGGTAGAGCAAGTACCCAAGCAGTGGTATGGACTAGTGTGGTAATTATTGTATTAAATTATTTCTTAACACAAATGTTGTTAGGATAAACTGAATCTTAATTATTTCCTTTACAGGAGGAAAGTTAAAAATATGATTGAAGTAAAAAACATACATAAATCCTTTGGTGAAACACATGTTTTAAAAGGAATATCTGCAAAGTTTGAAAAAGGACAAACCAGTTTAATCATTGGTCAAAGTGGTTCCGGGAAAACGGTTTTTATAAAAACGTTGTTAGGATTATTTCAACCTGATGAAGGTTGTATTTGTTATGATGGTGTAGATTACGATAAGATGAGTGGTGATGAAAAACGAGAGTTGCGAAAACAAATTGGTATGGTTTTTCAAGGTTCGGCTTTGTTTGATTCTTCTACGGTTGAAGAAAATGTAATGTTTCCGTTAAAAATGTTTACCGAACAGACTCGTGAACAGATGTTAGAACGTGTTAATTTTGTTTTAAAACGAGTGGATTTGGTAAATGCCAATCATAAATATCCGGCGGAATTATCCGGTGGAATGCAAAAAAGAGTTGCCATTGCAAGAGCAATTGTAATGAATCCCAAATATTTGTTTTGTGATGAACCAAATTCAGGTCTAGATCCTAAAACAGCGATATTAATTGATAATTTAATTCAAGAAATTACAGACGAATATAATATCACAACGGTAATTAATACGCATGATATGAATTCCGTTATGGAAATTGGCGAAAAAATCATTTTCTTAAAAAACGGTGTAAAAGAATGGGAGGGAACCAACAAAGATATTTTTATTACAAACAACAAAGCTGTAACCGATTTTGTGTATTCCTCAAATTTATTTAAAAAAGTTCGGAAAATTTATCAAATGGAAGCCGAAGGAAGAACTTGTGATTAAGATTTCTCCCTGCACTCTGTGTAATAATACCTTTTGAACTTTGCGATTAATAATCTCGATTATCTAAAAGCTCCAAAATCCACTTTTACCGAAAAAACATTTGAATACAGTGTGCCACTAGCTCCACCAATATTAGACAAAGCATAATCAATTTGAATTCCGTTGTATTTAAAACCAACGCCAAAATTTGGTTGTACGGATAATGATTTACTGTTATCAAAATTAAGGTGTTGTTGAAAGTTGTTTACGCCTCCGCGAAGGTAAACCATATCATCATAAGCAAATTGAAATCCAATGGCAGGATCGATACTTACAAAATCAGATGCTATAATATCGTTTGTTTTTAAAAATCGCATATTAAGGTCAATTGCAGTGGTAAGTTTGTAATCGTGACCAAATTCAAACATTCTGGAAACACCAAATTGTATTTTTGGTTTGGTGAGTTCAATACTTTCGGGTTCTTCTTGATTTTGTCCCGGAACGGCATTTGCAATGCTTGCAAAAGCATCACTATCAATTGACCAAGCATTAAATGTGGTGGTAATATCACGTAACATTAAACCGAATTTATAGGTGTCGGTTTGGTATTGAAATCCGGCATCCAGTCCGAAACCCCAAGATTGTGCGAAATCACCAATTCTACGATGAATTATTTTAGCATTTACCCCAAAATCAAAATTTTTCATTAAAAATTGTTTTGCAAAACCGATATGTAGAGCCATATCACTAGCGTTAAATAAGCTTATTCGGTTATAATCAATATTTCCGTTGCTATCGATTAACTGTGTGGTATTTAAAATATCATCTACCGAAAAACGAATTAATGAAATACCAAGCGTGCTGGTATTAGTGATCGGTTTCGCATAAGCGATAAAATCGTATTTGGCAATTCCTTGAAAATATTCGGCATGCATTAAAGAAGCTTGTTGGTCTTTAATTTTAGTAAGACCTGCAGGATTCCAATAGATAGCATTTACATCATTACTTGTTGCAGTAACGGCTTTTCCCATACCAAAAGCAGCAGCATCTACACCGATATTTAGAAATTCATTGGAGTAATTTCGAAGCGATTGAGCTTGTGTAGCAAATGAAATAATAAAAATAAAAAGACTTAGTTTCTTCAAGGGTTATATTTTTGGTTAATAACTGATTTTTACGCCTTATATTGTTTTAAAAAGGAATTTTTCGATTTGTTTTTCCAGCCAAAAGTTATTTTCCATTTTGAAATTCTCACAAAAACCAACGTGACCACCATATTTTGGAGCTAGAATATAAAAATTTTTATTATTGGAAGCTGCATCAAAAGGATAACAAAATACATTTAAAAACGGATCATCTAGAGCTGAGATTAGTAAAGTAGGCTTTTTAATATGAGGTAAAAAAGCATTACAGCTGGATTTATTCCAATAATCAATGGCATCTTTAAAACCGTTTGCCGGAGCTGTAAATGCATTATCAAAATCTTCAAAATCTTTTGCATCCGAAATTTTTTTAGCATCTAATTGGTGGTTAGGATGTGTTTTTAATTTTTCTAAGGCGTTTGCTTTAAGTGTTTTAAGAAAACCTTTTTTATACAATAAATTTTCTTTTTTCGATATAGTTATGGCAGCACCTTGTAAATCACAAGGAACCGAAACACCAACTGCTTTTTTTATTTGAGGAGGAATTGTATTGGCAAATTCACCCATATATTTTAAAACGATGTTTCCGCCAAGGCTGTATCCAACCAAATAAATGTTTTTATAATTGTAATTTTTTAGAATATAATTAATTGTGTCTATTAAATCTTCGGTTTTACCGCTGTGATAGCTCGGCAGTTTTTTGTTCAACTCACCGGAGCAACCTCTTAAATTAAGAGCAACGATGTCTATTTTTTTTGCATTAAAATAATATGTTAATGTTTGGATATAAGAAGAATAACTGCTTCCTTCTAATCCGTGAACAGTAATAATAATACTATCTGAACCAACTTGCGAAAAATCTAAATCTAAAAAATCATTATCCTTTGTAGCAATTCTTTTTCGTTTAAAATGAATGTTAAAATTAGTTCTAAAGTAACGATATAACGTATTAAAATGTCTATTTTTAAAAATATATTTTGGTCTAAAATTACTTTTTTCAATTTTTGGCATATGCAAAACTACAAAAAAGATATATTTGATTTGTTTTTTTACGCTATTTTTGAAAACTAATCAATTTTATATGAAACTGCATAAAATATTAAAACGAAAAGGATATTTGATTGTTAAAATGAAACGTCTAAAGACAAATCATTTTATGGTAAAAGTAAAAATTAACGGAAAGAAAGGCAATTTTATTTTAGATACCGGAGCTTCCAGTTCTTGTGTCGATGTAACGGATGCTCTTAAATTTGGATTAACAACAAATTCTTCCAAAACATTGGCAACCGGTGCCGGAGCAACTAATATGGAAACAGAAGAATCAACTCAAAATTCAATTTCTTTAGGAAAATGGAAATATAAAAATTTTCATTTGGTATTGTTTGATTTATCGCATGTAAAATCCGCTTTATTACAACACGGAGAGCCGGATATCGATGGTATTATAGGAGCAGACATTTTGCAAAAAGGCAAAGCAATTATTGATTATAATAAAAATCGTTTGTTTTTAAAGAAATTAGTTTACAAATTTTAAAATCACTAAATTTGCAGTATGAAAACCGTAAATAAAATTAGACATTTCTTTGAATTGCACGGTTATAACGTGTTGTCAAGAGTTGCTGATAAATTAGGAATGCAAGCAACAAGCGTACGATTGTTTTTTATATATATTTCGTTTGTAACACTAGGCTTATCTTTTGGTGTTTACTTAACCTTGGCTTTTCTATTACGATTAAAAGATATGATTTACACCAAACGGAGTTCCGTTTTTGATTTATAATAATGAAGTTACAAAATAAAGTAATTACCGTTTTATCTTTTGCCTTATTGTTAGTTGCTATTGGTGTTTTTGGTTATATGCATTATTCCGATTATAGCTTTATTGATGCACTTTATATGGTAATTATTACAATGAGTACGGTTGGTTTTGGCGAGGTGCATCCGTTAACGCCAACCGAAAAATTATTTACCATATTTTTGATTATATTTAGTATTGGTATCTTTGGGTATTTTATTTCGCTATTAACAGAATTTATAGCAGACGGAAAATTTTTAAAAGAAATTAAAGCAAAAAAAATGCAGAAAAAATTAAATAACCTTAATAATCACACCATTGTTTGTGGTTATGGAAGAAACGGTAGGCAAACCGTAAAAAAATTAAAAGCAAATAATGTAGATGTTGTTGTTGTAGAAAATGATGAAAAATTAATAGAAGAACTCGATAAAAATAAAATTTTGTATGTAAAAGGAGATGCTACCAATGATGATTTTATCGAAAAAGCAGGTATATCGCGTGCTGCGAATCTTATTACAACTTTACCAAGTGATGCAGATAATTTATATGTGGTACTTTCCGCAAGACAGTTTAATCCTAAAATGACCATTATATCACGTGCATCAAAAGATACTTCTGAAAGAAAATTACGTGTTGCAGGTGCCGATAATATTATTATGCCAGACCGAATTGGTGGTGATCATATGGCGTCATTAGTGGTTTTACCGGATATTATCGAATTTGTAGATAAATTAACTTCCGACGGAAATTGCCAAACAAATTTAAAAGAAATAGAAGTAGATAAACTGCCGGAACGCTATCTAAATAAAACGATTTTAGATTTGGATTTAAGACGAAAAACAGGTTGTTCGGTTATTGGATTTAAAAATCCGGATAACGAATATCAAATAAATCCCGAAGCAGATACCAAATTGGTCTCCGGTTCTAAATTAATTGTTTTAGGCAGAAAAGAGCAAATGGAAAAATTACAAGAAGTTTTTTAAATGGCTAAAAAGATTTTAATTACCGGAAGCAACGGTTTACTTGGGCAACAATTGGTTGTGCATTTTAGTACTTCTCCGGATTTTAAAGTCGTGGGTTGTTCACGAGGTGAAAATAAAGTGCTTTCAGTTAATAATTTTAGGTATTATAATTTAGATATTACTAATAAAAAGGATTTAAATGAGGTTTTACAAACCGAAAAACCGGAAATTATTATCAACTGTGCAGCAATGACCAACGTAGATCAATGCGAAGAAGAGCAGAAAGAATGCGATAAAATTAATATAGATGCTGTAAACGAATTGGTAAATTATTGTAAAAAAAATAAGACCAAATTAATTCATTTATCCACAGATTTTATTTTTGAAGGCAAAAAAGGATATTACAAAGAAGACGAATTGCCAAATCCACTTAATTATTACGGTAAAAGTAAATTAAAATCAGAGCAATTGTTAATTCAATCATTAAGCGATTTTGCAATAATCCGAACAATTTTGGTTTATGGAACAACACAAAACACCAATCGCAGTAATGTCGTTGCTTGGATAAAAAATAGTTTAGAATCCGGTAAAGAAATACATGTAGTTTCCGATCAATTGCGTATGCCTACTTTGGTAACTGACTTGGTTAAAGCAATCGATTTAATTATACAAAAAGATGCAAAAGGGATTTTTCATATTTCCAGTAACGAATTGCTTTCCATTTATGAAATTGCTATGTTAGTGGCAGAAGAATTTAATTTAGATAAAACTAAAATTAGTACCATTACAACCAGAGAATTAAATCAAAAAGCCAAAAGGCCTTTAAAAACAGGTTTTCTTTTAGCTAAAGCAGAATCTGAACTTGGTTTTAAAACAAAATCGTTTAGAGAACAAATAAAAGAGTATAAAGCTAATTTGAAATAAAAACCTTAAATTTGCAATCCTAAAAAACAGAAATTATGTACAATAAAAATATAAAATTAGTAATTGCAGGAATCATAATTGCATGGGCAATTTTTGAATTTACTCAAGGAAATATCTGGTCAGGAATTTTCATTCTTTTGTTAAGCGGAATTTTCATTTTGTTATATTATAAAAATGAATTTTTATTAATGAGTTTTTTGCGTATGCGAAAACAAGATTTTGCCGGAGCCGAAAAATGGTTAAACAAAATTAAAGATCCTGAGAAAGCTTTGGTGAAAAAACAGCAAGGTTATTATAATTTTTTAAAAGGAATTATGACTTCGCAACGAAATCTAACACAAGCTGAAAAATATTTTAGAAAGGCCGTAAGTTTAGGGATGTCTATGGATCACGATTTAGCAATGGCTAAATTACAGTTAGCAGGTATTGCTATGGCAAAACGTAGAAAACGAGAAGCTACTATGCTGATGAATGAAGCCAAAAAATTAGACAAACATGGTATGTTAAAAGATCAAATAGCACAGTTAAAACAACAGATGAAACGAATGTAGTTTTGGTTGTTAGAAATCAAAAAAATCGGGGTTTGCAAAGCAAACCCCGATTTTTTTTTAAAGTAAGTTTTATTTTTTTAAAACCGATAAAAACATCTACAATTCCAATGCTTTTTCCGGATTATTATCCATTAAAATTTCTACAGGATTTTCAAGGGCTTCTTTAACAGCAACTAAAAATCCAACAGATTCTCTACCGTCAATTATTCTATGATCATATGATAGAGCAACGTACATAATTGGTTGAATAACTACTTGTCCGTCTACGGCCATTGGTCTTTGTACAATGTTGTGCATTCCTAAAATACCACTTTGCGGCGGATTAATAATTGGTGTCGATAACATCGAACCAAAAACACCACCGTTTGTTATAGTAAACGTTCCTCCTGTCATTTCATCAACAGTTATTTGCCCTTCTCTAGCTCTAATAGCCAAACGTTTTACTTCTTGTTCAATACCTCTAAAAGTTAGATTTTCGGCATTTCTAATTACCGGAACCATTAAGCCTTTTGGACCTGAAACAGCGATGGAAATATCAATAAAATCAAATATTACTTTATAATCGCCGTCAATCATACTATTTACATCAGGATACATTTGTAAAGCACGAACAACCGCTTTTGTAAAGAAACTCATAAATCCTAATGATACACCGTGTTTTTCTTTAAAGCGTTCTTTGTATTGCTTACGTAAGTCAAAAATAGGTTGCATGTTTACTTCGTTAAAAGTAGTAAGCATGGCAGTTTCATTTTTTACTTTCACTAAACGTTGTGCTACTTTTCGTCGTAACATCGACATTTTTTTACGAGAAGAAGTTCTAACACCGTGTTCCGGAGGAGTTCCCATAGCAGGAACAGCTTTAATTGCATCTTCTTTGGTGATTCTTCCGTCTTTACCGGTTCCTTTTATTGTTTTAGGATCAATACCTTTTTCTGCTAAAACTTTTTTAGCGGCAGGTGAGGCTGTTCCACTTGCATAAGTTTTTGGTGCTTCTTGTTTTACAGGAGCAGCTTTTGGTGTTTCTTTTACCTCTTTAGCAACTTCAGGTGTTGTTTTACTACCTTCCGGTTTTTTAGCATCTGTGTCAATAATGCAAACTACATCACCTACGGCAACGGTATCGCCTTCTTCGGCTTTTAAAGTAATAATACCACTTTCTTCTGCAGGTAATTCTAATGTTGCTTTATCAGAATCTACTTCTGCAATTGGTTGGTCTTTTTCAACGTAATCGCCATCTTCAACTAGCCATTGTGCAATTTCAACTTCGGTTATGGATTCTCCCGGAGAAGGGACTTTCATTTCTAATGCCATAATAGTTTATTTTATTTACTTGTATTTTTTTCGTTATTATTATCAAACACGCAATTAATTACGCGTTGGTGTCTTTTTTTAAATCGTGTGCTTGAACCTGCTGCAGGAACAGCATAAAAAGGTCTGGAACAAAGGTTTAATTTTACTAAATCCAGATATTCAAAGCGTTCCTTCATATAAGCCCAAGCTCCCATATTTCTTGGCTCTTCTTGTGCCCAAACGTATTTTTCTGCATTTTTATATTTGTTGATTACTTGCTGAATTGCTTCTTTATTTAAAGGAAATAGTTGTTCCATTCTAACCAAGGCAACATCATTGCGATTTAATTTTTCTCTTTCCGCCAGCAAATCATAATAAAATTTACCGGAAACAAAAACCAATTTTTTAACGTTTTCAGGCTTGATGGTATCATCAATTACTTCTTGGAATTGCCCTTCGGCAAGTTCTTCAATGGTAGAGACCGCTTTTGGGTGACGAAGTAAACTTTTAGGAGTAAAAACAACTAATGGTTTACGAAATTTACGATGCATTTGTCGTCGTAATATATGAAAGAAATTTGCCGGAGTTGTACAATTGGCAACAGTCATATTATCCACGGCACTTAATTGTAAAAAACGTTCAATTCTTGCAGACGAATGTTCGGATCCTTGACCTTCGTAACCGTGGGGTAATAGTACAACGATTCCGTTTTGTAATTTCCATTTGTCTTCGGCAGCCGATAAATATTGGTCAAATATAATTTGTGCACCATTGGCAAAATCTCCAAATTGTGCTTCCCAAACGGTTAAAGTATTTGGTTCTGCAGTAGCATATCCGTAATCGAAACCTAGAACTCCATATTCAGACAACAAGGAGTTGTAGATATGCATTTTCCCTTTATTTTTTGGGTTGGTATCTAGTAGATTAATTCGTTCTTCTGAAATTTCATCACGTAAGATTGCATGTCTGTGTGAGAAAGTTCCTCTTTCAACATCTTCTCCTGAAATTCGCACGTTAAAACCTTCTTCAAGCAAACTACCATAAGCTAAGGATTCTGCCATTCCCCAGTCTAAAGTATTGGTTTCAAAAACCATTTTTTCTCTACCTTTTAGGATTCTTTCGGCTTTACGGATAAATTTTACGCCATCAGGAACAGTAGAAATTACTTTTGCAATATTTTGGAGGTCTTCTTTTTTGTATTTCGTATCTGTTGGTTGCAACATTTCTTTTAAACCGGCACGAATAAACGCAGACCAAGTTTTATTCATAAAAGGTTTAATTTTAGAAGTTTCATCTTGCTTGGATTTAGCAAATTCTTCTTCTAACATTGCTTTAAAGTCAGCTGTTAATTGTTTTGCATAATCTGTACTAATGATATTTTCATTTACTAGCTTTTCAATATAAATTTGAAAAGGATTAGCGTGTTTTGCAATTGCTTTATATAATGTAGGTTGTGTAAATCTTGGTTCATCACCTTCGTTATGGCCGTATTTACGATAACCTAATAAATCAATAAAAATATCACGTTTAAATTTCATACGATAATCCAAAGCCATTTCAACGGCATGTACAACAGCTTCTACGTCATCGGCATTTACGTGTAAAACCGGTGATAGGATTACTTTTGCTACATCAGTACAATAGGTGCTTGAACGTGCATCTAAATAGTTTGTGGTAAAACCGATTTGATTATTTACCACAATATGCATAGTTCCGCCGGTTTTATAGCCGTTTAATTGGCTCATTTGTACTACTTCGTAAACAATTCCTTGTCCTGCAATTGCTGCATCTCCGTGAACTAAAATAGGTAATAATTTGGAGTTGTCATCTTGGTAAACAGTATCAATTTTAGCTCGTGCAATTCCTTCCGCAACAGCGTCAACAGTTTCTAGGTGCGACGGATTTGGTACCAAATTCATAATAATATTTGTACCGTTTTGATAGGTTTTATCTAAGGTTGTACCAAGGTGGTATTTTACATCACCATCAATATTTTGGTCTTCAAAATCTTTACCTTCAAATTCGCTGAAAAGCTCTCTTACCGGTTTTCTAAAAATATTGGTTAGTGTACTTAATCGGCCACGGTGTGCCATTCCGATAACGGTTTCTTTAACACCGTAATTGTTAGCTGCATTAAAAAGAGCAACACTTAAAGCCGGAATTAAAGTTTCGCCACCTTCAATAGAAAATCGTTTTTGACCTACATATTTGGTTTGTAAAAACTGTTCAAAAGTAACGGCTTGGTTTAGTTTGGATAAGATATACTTCTTTTTTTCTTCGGTATATTTAGGATGGTTGTCATTTTCGTTTAAGCGATTTTGCCACCATTTTATTTCTTCGGGATTTCTAATGTACATGTACTCGATACCGATAGAATCACAATAAATTGCTTTAAGATGCTCAATAATTACTTCTAATTTTTGAGGACCGATTCCTAAAATATCTCCTGCTTCAAACACTTTTTTTAAATCCGCTTTTGATAATCCGAAATTTTCAATATCTAAAGTCGGTTCATACTTTCGTCTTTCGCGAACCGGATTTGTCTTGGTAAACAAATGACCACGTGTACGGTATCCGTTAATTAAATCGATTACCTTAAATTCTTTGTGAATTTCTTCTTTGATATCTTCCGGAACAACCGTTTGTAAGGTTTGTTGGTTGTTGTTCTCTTCTTCGTCTGTTAACGAATAATTTGCATTTGCAAAATCGTAACCTTGAAAAAAACTACGCCAACTCGGTTCTACCGAATCCGGAAATTTTAAGTATTTTTGATACAAGTCTTCTATAAACTCGCTATGTACTGCATTTAAAAATGAAAATCTATCCATAATTTATATCTACAACTCTTGTTGTTATTTGTATTGCAAACTTACAATATTTGTAATTAATGTTACTTAATTTTTTTTGTGTTTTTTACCTCTTTTAAAAATTCTTTTCTTCCAATGGTTTTTGTAATAATATCTTTTTCGATATTCCAACCTCTAGCAGGTGAATATTCTCTTCCGTAATAGATGATTTGTAAGTGTAATTTGTTCCATATCTCTTTTGGAAACAGTCTTTTAGCGTCTTTTTCGGTTTGAGCTACGCTTTTTCCGTTGCTTAAATTCCATCGATACATTAATCTGTGTATGTGCGTATCTACCGGAAATGCCGGTACGCCAAAAGCTTGACTCATTACGACACTTGCGGTTTTATGTCCAACTGCCGGAAATGCTTCTAAATCTTTAAAATTATCAGGCACTTTTCCGTTATGTTTTTCGATAATCATTTTTGATAGTCCGTAAATTCCTTTACTTTTCATAGGTGAGAGTCCAACAGGTTTGATGATTTCTCTAATTTGATCAACGCTTAATTTTACCATATCATACGGATTATCGGCTATAGCAAATAATTTTGGTGTGATGGTGTTAACTCTTGCATCAGTACTTTGTGCCGAAAGTAAAACGGCAATTAATAAGGTATAAGGATCTTTATGTTTTAAAGGTATTGGTGGATTTGGATACAATTTTTCCAAAGTATCGATAACAAATTGAACACGTTCTTTTTTAGTCATTTTTTAGTATTTTCAGAACAAAAGTACTATTTTAGCGTTAATAAAAATAAATATTTATGACACATTTAAAAGTTGGTGATAAAGCACCGGAGTTTACAGCGATAAATCAAGACGAAAAAGAAGTTAAATTAAGTGATTTTAAGGGTAAAAAATTGGTTTTGTTTTTTTATCCGAAAGCCAGTACGCCGGGATGTACCACAGAAGCAAAAAATCTAAGAGATAATTACGATTTGTTAAAAGAAAAAGGATTTGAGGTTTTGGGTGTTAGTGCTGATTCGCCTAAGCGACAAAAGAATTTTAAAGTAAAAAATGATTTGCCATTTGATTTAATTGCCGATGAAGATAAAAAAGTGATTAATGCATATGGTGTTTGGGGTCCAAAGAAATTTATGGGAAGAGAATACGAAGGAATTCATAGAACTACTTTTGTAATTGATGAAACCGGCACAATTGAAAAAATCATTGATAAAGTAAAAACAAAAGAACATGCAAAACAAATTTTAGAAGATTAGTTTATGAAGCATGTATTAGCCTTAATTGTTGTTTTCTTTGTTTCTTGCAAAGCTCAAAACCTTAAAAAAAACCAAGAAAAACCGATTGTAAAATATAAAAATATAAAAATTTTTGAACAATCTATCGGTCACGGATTAGGACCGGTAGAACCGAGTATTTTTATTAATCCGTTAAATATTAAAAATATTGTTGCAGGTTCGGTAATTGATTTTGTACATACTTCTTTTGATGGCGGAAGAACTTGGCAAACACAAAGGTTAAAATCCGATTTAGGTATTTGGGGCGATCCTTGCGTGGTAGCAGATTTTAAAGGAAATTTTTATTATTTCCATTTATCCGATCCCGAAGGAATTAATTGGCAAAGTAAAAAAGTGTTAGACCAAATGGTAGTTCAGAAATCTACTGATGGTGGTAAAACATGGAGTAAAGGTGTTGGTATCGGAAAAAATTCGCCCAAACAGCAAGATAAAGAATGGGCAGTTGTAAATCCGTTTAATAATGAAATTTATCTTACTTGGACGGAGTTTGATAAATACGGAAGCAATTCCGGTAACGATTATTCCAGAATTCTTTTTTCCAAATCAAAAGATACAGGTGAAACTTGGTCTAAGCCGGTAATTTTAAGTGAGAAAGAAGGAAATGCAAAAGATGATAACGGTACGGTGGAAGGTGCGGTTCCGGCAGTTGGTGCAAATGGCGAAATTTATTGTGCTTGGAGTGTGGATGATAAAATTTATTTTGATAAAAGTACCGATAGTGGAAATACTTGGTTGCAAAAGGATATTATTGCTTGTAATCAGAAAGGTTGGGGTTTTGATATCGCCGGTTTGGGTAGAGCAAATGGTTTGCCGGTAACTGCTGTGGATTTAAGCGACAGCAAATATAGCGGAACTATTTATATTAATTTTGCCGATAAACGCAATGGCAAAAAAAATAGTGATGTTTTTTTGATAAAGTCTTCCGATAACGGAAAAACTTGGTCTAAACCCATACGTGTAAATCAAGATAACACAAAAACCGAACAGTTTTTTCCTTGGATGAGTGTGGATGCTAAAACCGGATTTATCTATATCGTTTATTATGACCGAAGTAAATACCAAGATGCTAAAACCGATATGGTTTTGGCGGTTTCAAAAGATGGTGGAAAAACGTTTACAAATACAACAATTTCCAGTTCGCCTTTTACGCCAAATTCGGGTGTGTTTTTTGGTGATTACAATAATATTTCGGCTTATAACGGTGTCATTAGACCAATTTGGACACGTTATGATGATTATAAATTAAGCGTTTGGACTTGCTTGATTGATGATTAGTGATTTATGATTGCAGATTTGGGGTTGCTTCAAACTCCCTCAAGTTTGAGCTTTTGAAAATTATAAAGTTATTAATATAATTACTTGTTTTTCAGTATTTTGTTTAATAAAAATAGAGGTTGATCTGAATTTTACGGGTTAAACATCCCATTTCATGCGAAACCATTTTATTTGTAATTTATCACCTGATTGGTATTTTACAATCTTTGCTCGTGGTCTTACTAAAATAAAGGCAAAAATTAGTAGTATTCCGGTATAATTTCCGGGATTGTTTTTTAAAAAATAAATGTAAATAGGATAGAGTAGCAGTAAGGAAATTGCCACAATAATTAAATTTACTAATATAAGTTTTGTGATAGCATTCATTAGAAATAATTTTTAAGATATGCTTTTACATTACCATCAATACGCTGTAAAATATTGGTAGTATCTGTTTTTTCAAATTTTCTACCGGTAATTTGTTCATACAGTTCGATATATCGATTTGAAATTTCTTGTATTTTTTCTTTTGTTATTTCCGGAATTACTTGTCCTTCTTTTCCTTGAAATCCTTCCGAAATTAACCATTGACGTACAAATTCTTTAGACAATTGTTTTTGAGGAATTCCTTTTTCTTGACGTTCGGCATAACCGTTGGCATAAAAATAACGAGAAGAATCCGGTGTGTGAATTTCATCAATAAGCAGAATATTACCATCTTTATCTTTTCCAAACTCATATTTGGTATCTACTAAAATTAAACCTCTTTTTTTTGCGATTTCGGTGCCACGTTTAAATAAATCACGGGTGTATCTTTCTAATTGCAGATAATCTTTTTCAGATACAATGCCTTTGCTCAAAATTTCATTACGTGAGATATCTTGGTCGTGACTTCCGTTATCTGCTTTGGTAGTTGGCGTAATTATCGGAATTTGAAATTTATCATTTTCACGCATACCATCAGGCATTTTTACGCCACAAATTTCTCTTTTTCCGGCTTGGTATTCTCTGTTTGCATGTCCGGAAAGATAACCTCTGATAACCATTTCTACTTTAAAAGGAGTACAATATTTACCAACAGAAACATTTGCGTCAGGACTAGCCATTAACCAATTAGGAACAATATTTTTGGTATCTTTAAGCATCTGATAAGCAATTTGGTTTAAAATTTGACCTTTAAACGGAATTTGCTTTGGTAAAACCACATCGAATGCAGAGAGGCGATCAGTGGCAACCATAACGAGAAGTTCATCATTAATATTATAAACTTCGCGTACCTTACCGCGATAAACCTCTTTTTGATTTGGGAAATTAAAATTGGTTTGATTTATAGTGTCCATTTTTGTTGTGTTATATTTTTAATTTATACTAGAAAAATCATTCCGTTTCAATGCTTTTATAAGCTTTAATTATCTTTTTCACCAAACGATGTCTTACTACATCTTTGTCGTCTAAATATACGTGACCAATTCCTTCTACATCTTTTAGCGTAAGTAGAGCTTCCTTTAAACCGGAAACTTGTTTTCTTGGCAAATCTATTTGTCCGGGATCGCCTGTAATGATAAATTTTGCGTTTTTTCCCATTCTGGTTAAAAACATTTTCATTTGGTTGTGTGTGGTGTTTTGAGCTTCATCCAAAATAACAAAAGCGTTGTCTAAGGTTCTACCTCGCATAAAAGCAAGTGGAGCAATTTGTAAAACACCTCTTTCTAAATAATTATCTAATCGCTCATGCGGAATCATATCACGTAAAGCATCATATAAAGGTTGCATATACGGATCTAATTTCTCTTTAAAATCCCCCGGAAGAAATCCTAAATTTTCTCCGGCTTCAACAGCAGGTCTAGTTAAAATAATACGTTTTACTTCTTTTTCTTTTAATGCTCTAACTGCAAGAGCAACAGCGGTATAGGTTTTTCCTGTTCCGGCAGGACCAACGGCAAAAAGCATGTCGTTTTTTTTCATTAAATCCACCATTTTTTGTTGATTCGGACTTTGAGCACGGATGATTCTTCCGCTTACACCGTGAACCAATATATTTTTGTCTTGTTTTTTTTGCGAATGTGTGCCGTTTTCAGAGATAATTTGTTCAATACTATGCTCATCTAATTTGTTATAGCGTTCAAAATAAACGATTAACATTTTAAGGCGTTTCTCAAACTCAGCTAATTGATTGTCATCACCAAAAATTTTAATTTTATTACCACGAGCTACAATCTTTAATTTTGGGAAGTGTTTTTTTAACTGTGTAATCGTATTGTTTCGTGTGCCAAAGAATGCATTTGGGTCAACTTCGGTTATTTCAATAATTTTTTCGTTCAATAGTTGCGATATTAAGATTAAAACTTCTAATTTTGTAACTCCAAAAATAATGCTATTTAATGTGTTTTTAATGGAAAAATGTTGTTTTTTTATAAAATTATTAACCCCTTACTAACAAATGACGCCAATATTAACACTTACTACCGATTTTGGATTAAAAGATTACTTTGTTGGTGCATTAAAAGGACATATTTATTCGGAATTACCGGAAGCTAAAATAGTAGATATTTCGCATCAAATCACACCATTTAGTATTCACGAAACTGCTTATGTTATCAGAAATGCATACAAACATTTTCCTAAAGGAAGCATTCATATAATTGCGGTCGATGCCGAAGAAAGTATCGAAAATAAACACATTGTTTTGTTGTTAGACGGACATTATTTTATCTGTGCCGATAATGGTGTAATGTCTTTAATAATGGTAAATTTTAAGCCGGAAAAAATTATTAGAATAAAATTAAATCATACCGATAATTCCTATTTTTTAGCAAATTTAGTACAAGTAGCCTGCCATTTGGCTCGTGGTGGAAATATCTCATTAGTTGGTGAAGAAATTAAAGAAATAAAAATAAATCAAGAGGTACGTCCGACTGTAAATTTAGAGAAAAATCAAATTGTAGGACACGTTATTTACATTGATAATTACGGAAATGTGATTACCAATATCGATAAACACATTTTTAACGAAATAGGTAAAGGAAGAAAATTTGAAGTAAGAGCAAGAAGTTTTATGTTTGATAAAATTTTTGAAAAATATAACGACATTGAAAATTTTTCCATACCAAAAGAAAAAAGAAATTATTTTGGTAAACGCTTAGCTCTTTTTAATAAAGATGACTTTTTAGAGATTGCTCTTTACCGCAGTAACAAAGAAACCGTTGGAGGAGCTTCAAATATGTTAGGCTTAAAATATCGCGATTCGGTAACCGTAAAATTTATTTAAACAAAATTAAGATGGAAGACAAATTCTTTGTACGTATTGTTAAAATGGAATTTCAAGAAGATAAAATTCCGGAATTTTTAGCAAATTTTAAGCAAGTAAAAGATAAAATACGCGGATTTAAAGGTTGTAAAAAATTAGAATTGTATCGTGATAAAAAAAATACTAATATGTTTTTTACTTACAGCTACTGGAATACCGAACAAGATTTAGAAAATTATCGAAATTCCGATTTGTTTAAAAATGTTTGGGCAAAGACAAAACCTCTTTTTAACGCCAAACCTTTGGCTTGGAGTGTGGATAAATTGCATGTACTTTAAATATTAACTCGCAAAATTCACTACAATCTCTATTTTGATTTATTACTGTCCGATAAAAAATTCCTCAATAATTGAGGAATTTTTCGTATAGTTGAATAATGATCTAACCTAAAATTCAACATATGAGCAAAGATAGTATTTTTTTCGGACA
>Ga0256840_1001382_pt1 | contig 23022 bp, 18 predicted proteins | sample 355202metaG_FD_185969 | JGI IMG/M metagenome (GOLD analysis project Ga0256840, IMG submission 185969) | Hydrothermal vent microbial communities from Mid Atlantic Ridge, Atlantic Ocean - 355-202 | ecosystem: Environmental > Aquatic > Marine > Hydrothermal vents | place: Atlantic Ocean: Mid...
CACTACTCTCCAAACATTTTACCTGAAATTCAATAATTTCTTTCCAGTTAATATCCAGTTGAATTTTATTTATTTCGTATCACAGCGCAATTACTTTTGTTTGCTTCTTTATTTTGAGGTAAGGCAGTATTCTGTTAGTACAATCTCGTTAGTTACAATGAGATTTTCATTTATTAACCAACACAACAGCCTGCACTGCAATCCCCTCTTTGCGACCTTCAAAGCCTAACTTTTCAGTTGTCGTTGCTTTGACATTAATACAATCCAAATTGACTGATAAGTCTTCTGCAATATGAGTGCACATAGCAACGATATGTGGTGCCATTTTAGGGGCTTGAGCAATAATGGTAATATCTGCATTGCCTAAGGTGTAACCTTTTTCTTGGACAATACCGTAGACGTGGCGCAGTAAAACGCGACTATCAGCCCCTTTAAACTCAGGATCTGTATCGGGAAAATGTTTGCCTATATCCCCTAAAGCTGCGGCACCTAATAAGGCATCACATAGCGCATGTAAAACAACATCACCATCAGAATGTGCCTCTAAACCTTGTTTATAAGGAATTTTAACACCGCCTAAAATGACATCACCGTCATCAATAAAGCGATGCACATCATAACCTTGTCCAACTCGTATCATTGTTGTTGCTCCAAATAAAATTGTGCTAAAGCTAAATCTTCAGGCCGCGTAATTTTTAGATTATCTGCTCGCCCGGCAATCATTTTAGGTTGTTTTCCTTGTAACTCTAATGCGCTGGCATCATCGGTCACAACCCAGCCTTTTTCAGCTGCGTCTTGTAAGGCTTTTTTTAAAGCGCCATAACGAAACATTTGCGGTGTAAAAGCACGCCAAATTTTGCTACGATCAATTGTCTCGTTAATGGCTAAATCTTTATTAACCGATTTGAGCGTATCGTGTGAAGCTTGGCCTAAAATACCGCCTACTTCATGAGTTTGTAATTCATTAATCAAATTTTCAACATCACTTTGAGTAATACAAGGTCGAGCTGCATCATGTACGAGTACCCAATCATCATCCGCAGCGTTATCGGCAATCGAATGCAAAGCGGACAAGACTGAATCTGCTCGTTCTTTACCTCCCACAGCGGTACGAATGCGGGCATTTTTAGAGATGGCTAATGTTGACCAACAAGGATCTTCTTTAGAAATAGCCACTATGACTGCGGTCAACTGCTGTACTTGTAATAAGCGCATTAAGCTTTGTTCGATGACCGTTACGCCGTTTAATGATAGGTATTGTTTAGGCCGATCTGCTTGCATACGTTTCCCAACGCCTGCCGCAGGCACAATCCCCCAATATTTAGTGGTTGTTTTCATAGAGTTCGATATATTTAAGTTACATTTAGGGCTTTACGGGCTAGACATTGCCTTATAACTTATTCAATGACTTGAAAAAAAGTTTCATCTTTTTTAATCAAACCTAAGTCATAACGCGCAATTTCTTCAATAGCTTCCTGCCCTTTGCGCAAGTCTTGAACCTCGGCTTTAAGCACTTCGTTACGTTGCTGCTTGACCGCCAGTTGCTTTTGCAGCGCTTCGAGTTGGCGCTGATATTGTTGTGTTTGCGCAATACCACCATCACCTTGCCAAAGGCGATGTTGTAACAGCGCAATAAATATCAGTAAAATGACAATGAGAAACTTAATAAGCACACCTGCAAGTGTTGGTTGGCAATCGCACCCAGGTTAGCCGATAAGAATCTACTCTGTTTAACTGTTCCATATAAAACGTAGGGTGGAGACTTCAGTCCGCAATTTTTTATTTAAGCATAGCGGACTGAAGTCCGCCCTATTCTCTTCCAAGCTAAATACAAATTAAGATAATTTCTTAAAAGCACTACGACCTGCATATTTCGCTTGCGCGCCTAACTCTTCTTCAATTTTCATTAAGCGGTTGTATTTAGCAATACGATCAGAACGACTTAATGAGCCAGTTTTAATTTGGCCGGTGCCAGTAGCCACACACAAGTCAGCAATAATTGTATCTTCCGTTTCACCTGAACGGTGTGAAACAACGGCAGTATAACCAGCGGCATGCGCTGTATTAATGGCTTCTAAGGTTTCAGTTAAGGTGCCGATTTGATTAACTTTAATTAAAATAGAGTTAGCCACACCTTTCTCTATGCCTTCTTTTAAAGTGGCTGGGTTGGTAACAAATAAATCATCACCCACTAATTGAATTTTATCTCCTAAACGGTCCGTTTGATCTTTCCAACCCGCCCAGTCATTTTCATATAGGCCATCTTCAATGCTAATGATAGGGTATTTTTCAACCCACTCAGCCAATAAATCAGTCATCTGAGTTGCACTTAAAGTTTTACTTTCTGAACTTAACTCATAGTTGCCCTCTTTATAAAACTCAGACGCTGCAGCATCCATGCCAAGATAAATATCTTCACCTGCTTTATAGCCAGCCATAGCAATCGCTTCTAAGATAACTTCAATGGCCTCTTCATTAGAAGAGAGGTTAGGGGCAAAGCCTCCTTCATCACCTACTGTTGTCGCCATACCTCTTGATTTTAGTACTTTGGACAGATTATGAAATACTTCAGCGCCATAACGAATAGCTTCTTTGAAAGAAGGTGCTCCTACCGGTAAAATCATAAATTCTTGCAAATCTACACTGTTATCGGCATGTGAACCGCCATTGATGATATTCATCATGGGTACTGGCATAATAAATTCGCCGCTGGTATTAAGGTAACGATATAAAGGCTGTCCGGCCTCCAAAGCAGCTGCACGAACCGCCGCCATAGATACACCTAAAATAGCATTGGCACCGATACGCCCTTTATTTGGCGTACCATCCAATTCAATCATTTTTTTATCTAATGCTTCTTGATTTGCAGCATCCAGACCAATAACTGCATCACGGATTTCAGTATTAATGAACTTAACAGCTTTAAGCACACCTTTACCTAAATAACGTGACTTATCACCATCCCTTAATTCAATCGCTTCACGTTCGCCTGTTGAGGCACCTGAAGGCACCATTGCACTACCCACACATCCAGAAGCCAAAATAACATCTGCTTCAATCGTTGGGTTACCACGCGAATCTAAAATTTCTCTTGCTTTAATATCAATTATTCTAGCCATCTTATTCCCCTTTGTTATTGTATTTATAAGGTATTTTCTATCAAGGCTTGTGCTTTTACTGCTTGATCGATTATTACCAGCGTTTCTAATAATTCTTTCATGCGGTGTAATGGCCAAGAGTTTGGCCCATCACTTAAGGCTTTATCAGGGGCTGGGTGAGTTTCCATAAATAATCCAGAAATTCCTGCCGCAATAGCCGCTCTCGCCAAAACAGGGACATGCTGGCGCTGGCCGCCAGATGAAGTACCTTGACCACCAGGAAGCTGCACCGAATGCGTGGCATCATAAACAACAGGACAGCCTGTGTTACGCATTTCTGCTAAAGATCGCATATCAGAGACTAAATTATTGTAGCCAAATGAAGCCCCCCGTTCACAAACCATAATCTGTTGATTTCCCGTGGCTTTGGCCTTATTAACTACATGTACCATATCCCAAGGGGCAGCAAACTGACCTTTCTTGATATTAACGGGAATACCTTGCTCGGCAACGGCTTGTATAAAATTTGTTTGACGACATAAAAAAGCTGGCGTTTGCATGACATCAACCACATTTGCAACTTCTGACAAGGGTGTATCTTCATGCACATCAGTCAAAACAGGTACACCAATTTGCTGCTTTACTTTTTCTAGAATTTTTAAGCCCTCTTCTACACCAGGACCACGATAACTTTCATGCGATGAACGATTTGCTTTATCAAATGAAGATTTGTAGATAAAAGGAATTTTTAATTCCTCAGATAATGCCTTTAAATATCCAGCGGTATCAATGGCCATTTGCTCGCTTTCAATAACGCAAGTACCTGCAATCAGAAAAAAAGGCTTATCTATGCCAATGTCGAAATCACATAATTTCATGCTTGTGTACCTTGTTTTTGTTTTGCGGCAGCCTGAATAAAACCAGAAAATAGAGGGTGACCCTTACGTGGTGTGGAAGTAAATTCAGGGTGAAATTGGCACGCTAAAAACCATGGGTGCTCTGCAATTTCAACGACTTCCACTAAGCGCCCATCAATTGACTTACCCGAGAATTGTAAACCTGCTTTTTCAAGTGGTTCTAGGTAATGATTATTGAACTCATAGCGATGACGATGACGCTCAGTAATAACATCTTTTTGGTACATCTCAAAAACTAAAGAATCCGATTGAATGCGACATTTTTGTGCACCTAAACGCATCGTTCCACCTAGATCAGAATTCTCATCACGCGTTTCAGTTTGACCTTCATGGTCTTGCCACTCCGTAATTAAACCAATGACGGGATGTGGGCTATTAGGTAAGAATTCAGTACTGTGCGCGCCCTCCAACCCAGCGACATTACGCGCAAATTCAATCACTACAGATTGCATACCTAAACAAATACCTAAGAAGGGGACTTTATTTTCTCTCGCAAAGCGCACTGTCGAAATTTTACCTTCCACGCCCCGTTCACCAAAACCACCCGGTACTAAAATTGCATCGACACCTTTTAACTGCGTCACACCTTCATTCTCAATAACCTCAGCATCAATGTATTTAATTTTTACAGTATGACGCGTTTTTATACCTGCATGAATTAATGCTTCAGTTAAGGATTTATAAGCATCCAAATGATCAACATATTTACCAACAATCGCAATGGTGACAACATCAGTAGGATTTGTTAAACCGTCAACCACAGCTTCCCATTCAGATAAATCTGCTGGCGGCACATCAAGACGCAGTTGATGAACAACAATATCATCCAAGCCTTGCTCATTTAAGATTAACGGAATGCGATAAATCGTATCCGCATCGGGCGCAGAAATAACTGATTTCTCAGGCACATTAGTAAATAATGAAATTTTATGACGTTCCGCTGAAGGAATTCGGCTATCAGAGCGACAGATCAAAATATCGGGCTGTATTCCAATCGTACGTAATTCTTTAACTGAATGTTGCGTGGGTTTGGTTTTAATTTCACCTGCTGTTTTAATAAAAGGCACTAGAGTCAGGTGAATAAACAAGGAACGGTCACGACCAAGTTCAACTCCCATTTGCCGAATGGCTTCTAAAAAGGGCAAAGACTCAATATCACCTACCGTACCACCGACTTCAATTATGGCAACATCGATGTTAGTATCAGCACTTGCATAAACACGGCGCTTCATTTCGTCAGTAATATGCGGAATCACCTGCACGGTTGCACCTAAGTACTCACCTTTGCGCTCTTTACGCAGAACACTCTCATAAACTTGTCCCGTGGTAAAGTTATTTTTCTTAGTCAAGCGTGTCTTTAAAAAGCGCTCGTAATGCCCTAAGTCTAAATCTGTTTCCGCACCATCTTGCGTGACAAAAACTTCACCATGCTGAAAAGGACTCATAGTACCTGGGTCAACATTAATATAAGGGTCTAATTTTGTCATGGTTACGTTTAAACCACGCGCTTCTAAAATAGCCGCTAACGAAGACGCAGCGATTCCCTTACCAAGAGAAGAGACAACACCACCAGTAATAAATATAAATTTTGTCATGAATGAGAAAGAGATAAGGGGGAAATGAATTAGTTTATTTTAACATGCTCAATGACCTTTTGTAGCCCATAAATAGCTAACGGACTTAGGGTAAGAATATTCTGTTAAACCAGCAATATTGCAACCTATTTTGTAACTTCTCATGATCCACTGGTATTTAAGATATTCACGTCATAGCGTAGGATGTGCTGACGATTGGAAGCGCATGATTTATGTGATGCGCTTCGTTCCTCAGCACATCCTACAACATGCTTTAGTCGCTGTTAAAAATAAGAAGTTACCCTATTTTAGTCAATATTGAACTTTTCGTCATGGGCTTTATGCCAAGTTAGCTTTATACAAGGTTCACCTACCCTGCCATAAAAATCTTTACTGACCCAAAAATCAGCAATTGCAGCAATTTTGCCATCAATATAAATGACAGGAATCCTCTCACGTAGCCAAGGAGCAATCCCAGCTTCTTGAAATAATTTTTTAAAGCTATGGCGGCCATGCCTATGCGCGAGGGCAATTTTTTCCCTTCCCTGCCGGTACTTTATTTGTACTGTCCCTTGCTGCCATAAATCTATCGCTATACCTTGCTGGGCAGTATATGCTTGCAATAGGCCGTTATTATTTAAACATAAGGGCTGACTCGTATCGTGCCATAAAAATACCTGACTAGCATCAAACGGAACTTGTGGCGTAACTAAATATAAGCCATCTCGATAGCGTTGAATATCAAAACCATCATGCCGAACAATCGGATTTGCCTCTTGCCGTGCCACTAAAATATTCTGCAAAATAGCCTGCATTACTTTCACAGAAGGCATGCGCATACCCAAATAACCCAACCATTCACGCACTATCTGTTGCTGCATTAACACATCATGCTGTAACAAACTAGAAATCAACAGGCACTGCTGCTGTTGATTATAAAGCCTTAACATCTGCTCTTTTGCATTTGCAGATAAAATCGTTTGCGCCTCAGCGCAATGACTAGCAACACGCGCCACCGTCTTATCCAAACTGGGCCAGCGCTGCTCCAATAAAGGCATAACTTTTTGGCGCAAAAAGTTTCGATCAAACTGAGTATCTTGATTGCTCGGATCTTCAATCCACTGTAACTGATGCTGCAAGGCATACTGCTTAATGTCTTCTTGGCTAACATCCAGTAATGGCCTTAGCAACACACCCGCAGCAAAAAGGACTTGAGTAGGCATGCCCGACAAACCTTTCAAGCCTGCACCACGAAACAACTGCAATAAGACTGTTTCTAACTGATCATTACGGTGCTGCGCAAACAAAAGCACATCATCGGCTGTAAGCATGTCTTTAAATGCTTGGTAGCGGGCATTACGCGCCGCTTCTTCAGGGCTTTCACCTTGAGCAGCTTGGCCGTCAACCCTTAATACTTTGAACTTGACACCTAAGATTTCTGAACAGTTCTGACAATGCACAACCCAAGCATCGGCACAGGCTTGTATACCATGATGTACATAAACCGCTGTTATTTTATGTTTGAACTCAGGCAGATCAGCCAGTAAGTGCAATAAAACATGAGAATCTACGCCACCGCTATAACCTACAATAATATTGGATTTTGCGTAAAAAGGGAGAAGCTGGGAGGCTATAAAGGATGAATTAAGCTTCATATAAAGGAGTCCTTACCGAAGTGGTAATATGCCCCTTGCTAAGTAGCCTCTCCTATTGGTGTATGGTTACGAATTTATGACGGGGCAGCGTATAACTCGTAGGGCGGACTTCAGTCCGCCCTACAAAACTTCAAATCAAGATTCTTATAACGGTGGCTTACTTCGCTTCTTCACTAAAAGCACCATAAGACATGATTCGTTGATAACGTTTCTCTAATAAGTTATCCATATCTTCATAACGCAACTCTTTAATATAACGAAATAACGCTTCTTTTAAATTGTCTGCCGCTACTTTAAAATTTCTGTGTGCACCACCTACTGGCTCTCTAACAACTTCATCTAAAAAACCCTGTTCTCTGACTCTGTCTGAAGTAATACCCATCGCTTCGGCTGCTAGTTTAGCTTTATCAGCACTTTTCCATAAAATCGAAGCACATCCTTCGGGGGAAATAACGGAATAAGTGCTATATTCCAACATAAGTAAACGATCACCAACACCGATGGCTAAAGCGCCACCTGAACCACCTTCACCTATGACTGTACAAATAATGGGAGTTTCTAGCTTAGCCATTTCAAATAAATTACGCGCAATTGCTTCACTTTGCCCGCGCTCTTCCGCACCAATTCCTGGGTAAGCCCCTGGTGTGTCAATAAGACAAATAATGGGCAAATGAAAGCGCTCTGCCATTTTCATAACACGCAAAGCTTTACGATATCCTTCAGGGCGAGGCATACCAAAATTGCGTTTGATTTTCTCTTTTGTATCACGGCCTTTTTGATGTCCAATAACAGCAACCGCTTGACCGTTTAATTTCGCTAAACCACAAATAATGGCTTGATCATCTGCATAAGTACGATCGCCATGTAATTCATGGAAATCAGTAAACATTAAATCAATATAATCTAAAGTATAAGGGCGGCCTGGATGACGAGATAATTGTGAAATCTGCCAATCACTTAAATCCTTAAAAATTTCTTCTGTCATTGCTGCGCTTTTAGCTTCTAAATCGCTTAGCGCCGAAGAAATATCAATATCATTTTCCGATTGTACACGGCGTAATTCTTCAATTTTTGCGTCTAATTCTGCAATTGGTTGTTCAAAATCAAGAAAATTTAAGTCCATAGCGTTTATCTTTAAATAGTATTTATGTTATTTATTATTAATGGCTACTACCTTCTTTAACGATCAACCCTATAAAGAAGTGAGTACCTTTTTTAATTCTTGCCCGCTATTCTATCTAATTCTCGCAAATGTTTTAATTTTTCTGCAATTTTAATTTCTAAGCCGCGGGCAACCGGCTGATAATATTGAGTTTCTGTTAACTGCTCTGGGAAATAGCTTTCCCCTGCTGCATAAGCCTCAGGTTCATTATGGGCATAACGATATTCTTTGCCATAGTCTAATGATTTCATCAACTTAGTTGGCGCATTACGTAAATGCTTAGGTACAGGTAAACTACCACTTTGTTTTGCAGCACTCATCGCCGCATTAAATGCCCTATAAACAGCATTGCTCTTAGGTGCGCAAGACATATAAACCAGTGCTTGCGCTAAAGCTAATTCACCCTCAGGACTCCCTAAACGCTCTTGAGTTTCCCAGGCATTCATACACAATTGTAAAGCTCGCGGATCAGCATTACCGATATCTTCTGAAGCAATACGTACGATACGTCGTGCGAGATACAAGGGATCACAGCCCCCATCAAGCATGCGGCAAAACCAATATAACGCACCATCAGGTGAACTACCCCGCACTGATTTATGTAACGCAGAAATTTGGTTATAAAATTCTTCGCCTTGATTATCAAAACGGCGTACGCCACCCGTTAAAACTTCTTTGGCAATCGCTTCGGTAATTTCCGTACATTGTTTTGCCTGCGTTAATTCAACGGCAATTTCCAATAAATTTAATAAGCGTCGTGCGTCACCGTCTGCTGCCACTGCAAACTGCTGTTTTAGCTCTTCAGAAATACTGAGATTTAATGCACCAAAGCCTTTTTCTTTATCTGCTAGAACCTTATTAATCACTGCCTGCAAATCGCCCAATGTTAAGGCATTTAAAACATAAACACGCGCACGTGATAATAGCGCATTATTCAGTGCGAAAGAGGGGTTTTCAGTGGTAGCGCCTAGAAAATAGAATGTACCATCTTCTACATGCGGTAAAAAAGCATCTTGTTGTGATTTATTAAAACGATGCACTTCATCAACAAATAATATACTTTTACGCTGCTCTTCTTGTTGTATTCTTTTTGCTAAAGCAACGGCGGCACGTATCTCTTTAACACCCGCCAATACTGCTGAAATAGCCATAAATTCAGCATTAGAATGATGCGCAATCATACGCGCTAAAGTTGTCTTGCCAGTGCCAGGCGGCCCCCAAAAAATCATGGAATGCAGACGACCCGAGTTAATCGCCTCATACAAGGGCTTACCAGGCTGTAAAAGATGCTTCTGCCCAGCGTAATCAGCTAAAGACTCAGGGCGCATTAAATCAGCCAATGGCTTTAGTGTACGATTCATTGCTTGTTTCTCACTAGCAAGTCAATACAAGTATCAACCTTCAAAAACATCCGTCCCTTCCGGTGCCACAAATTCAAATAAACTCGCATCTAATGTCTCTGGCGTAGTCACATTAGAAAAAATTATTTGCGTTAATTGACCAAAATTATCACTTAACTCCATACCATAGAGCACTTTATTTTTTAAACCTACCAAAATATATTTAAAACTCGATTCGGTATTTTTAGGGGTTAATTTCAGCCAGAGTACATCACCCTCTTGACTCTGCTGAGTTATCGTATATTTTTCTTCTAATTTAACACTACCACTTAATAGTAAAGCAGGGGTATCGCCTATAGAGCTATCTATTTTTTTAATAATAACTTGCTCTAGGTCAGCATCATAGAACCATACTTTCCCCTCTTTAGAAACAATTTGTTGTGCATAGGGTTGTTGATAATTCCAACGGAACTTACCCGGCTGCTGTAAATAAAAAACACCTGTACTCGTTTGCTTTGCATGGCCTAGTTCATCCAATGATATTTGGGTAAAATCTGCTTGTATATTATGCGCCCGTGCAATAAAGCGTTCTAGTACTTGCAATTGCGATGAGTCAGCATAAATAAAACCCGAAAAAAGTAGGCATAGTAAAGTCAGTATTCTCATTAAAAATTTTCCTTCATAAATTCGTTAATCCACATTTTGGCTTTATTGACTGGCGTGTCAACACAAGCCGCATTCTCTTTTGGCTCTGAACCGCGTACAAAAGCATATTTTACTGCGCCTTCACATAATTCATTGGCTAATAAACTTGTTTCTGGCTCTATCCAAACCGACTCTACGGAGTCAGGCATAGCTAAAAAAACTGGCTGGCTCGCAACTTGCTTCATCAATGCTGTCCATAACTTCAAGGCGCCACTAGAGCCAGTTACTCCAGACGATTTATTATCATCACGTCCAACCCAAAATACGGCTAGATAATCCCCTGTATAACCAGCAAACCAACTATCTTTTAAATCATTAGTCGTACCTGTTTTACCCGCAACTTGTAAAGATTTCGGTAAAACTTGATAAGCTGATCGCCCCGTCCCCTCGCGCATCACCTCTTGTAATACTGTATTCGTTAAATAAGTCGCTGCTGGATCCAATTCTTGTCGAATCACGTAAGGATAACGTTGTAGTAAAGTGCCACTTTGAGCAATAACGGCTGTAATTGAACGTAACGGCATAGCAAAACCATCACCCGCCAAAGTTTGATACATTTGCGTCACTTCAAAAGGTGTTAAAGGCAGTGCCCCTAAAAGCATGGAAGGAAATAAATTAATCTGTCTCGTGATACCTGTTTCGCGCAAGGTTTTGGCAATTCGCCCTATCCCTATATCCATACCTATATGTACAGTTGCTAAGTTGTAGGAATGCGCTAATGCAGTATGCAATGGTACATTTCCATGCTCAATATGGTCATAATTACTCGGTTTCCACATATTTCCTTTTTCAGCTTTAACCTTAATAGCTGTATCACTAACAGGGGTAATTAATGTGTATTTTTCTGGATATTCCAGTGCAGTCAAATACACAATAGGCTTAATCAAAGAGCCTATAGGACGCACTGCATTTAATGCACGATTAAAACCTACACCCTGACTATCTTTCCCCCCCGCTAAGGCAACAATTTCACCACTATCTCTACGGGTTACAACCGCTGCAGTTTCTAGATTTTTAGAGCGCTTACGCCTTTCAAGCTTCTTTAATTCCTGGGTAATACTACTATCCAAAGCATCCTGAACCCTCGTATCCAAAGTAGTAAAAATATTTAATCCTTCCGAGGTTAAATCTGTTTCATTGTATTCCTGGGTTAATTGGCGTCTGACTAAATCTATAAAAGCTGGGTAACGATTTGCTGGCCTATGAGCAAAAGGTTCAACCTTAAGCGCTTTTTGTTTGGCCAACTGTAACTGCTTTTTAGTAATATCACCGTGCGCAAACATTTCTGTTAACACTAAATTACATCGCTTTAATGCACGCTCTGGTTTGCGCCGTAAATCATAATAACTCGGTCCACGCACTAGCGCAATTAAGGCAGCCACTTGGTGCAAAGGCAAACTTTTCAAAGGCCGTGAGAAATAAAACTCACTCGCCAAACCAAACCCATGAATAGCATGCGCACCATCTTGACCTAAATATACCTCATTCAAATACGCTTCTAAGATTTCATCTTTACTAAAGCGAAATTCTAAAATTAATGCCATCAGTGCTTCATTTATTTTTCGTTTTAAACTTCGCTCCGAAGTTAAGTAAAAGTTTTTTACTAATTGCTGCGTGATGGTGCTACCGCCCTGCACCAAACTACCCGCCCGTAAATTCGCCCACATAGCACGCGCGATACCTTTAAAGGAAATACCAATATGCTGGTAAAAATTACGATCTTCAGTCGCCAATAAACCTTGCACTAAAGTCGGCGGAACCTCTGCCAGCTTAACTAGCACTCTATCTTCTTTATGTGCTGGATAAAAACTGCCAATTTGTACTGGATCAAGGCGCACAACAGATAATTCTTTACCTGTTGGTACATCTATAATGGAACGAATTTCAGAACTACTAAAAGCAATACGAACATGCTGGGTTAATTGTTCTTTATCAGCAAAGATAAAGGGGCGCGTTTTCAAGCCAATATACTTTGCTTTTTCATGATAAGTCGCCGGTGAAGATAGTTTGCGATCTGCACGATAGTGCATTTTTTGTAAAAGCGCCAATAATTGCTTGGTATCCATTTGCAAGCCAGCATATAGTTCTACCGAACGAGCATAAACGCGTGCAGGAATAGACCAACGCTTACCTTCAAATTGCCTTCTAACCGTGTAATCCAAATAACCGATATAACAGGCTAAGACAAAAGTAGCGGTAGCCAAAAAAATCAACAAAGGTTTTTTCAAGCCCTGCCATAATCGTTTCCACAAAGAGGGCTTAGCTATGGATTTCCTTTTACGCCTTGGTTTTTTGCGTGTTTTTTTTGCTTCTGCCATGATTTACTCTACACTCTGCAAAGCGTCGACACGCTGAAACCCACGCGGTAACCCTTGGCCTCGTTTAGCCCTGACGCTTTGATAAGCCATTAAATCAGAAGCTTTCAGCGTTAAAGAGCGCTTGCCTGAAACCACCTTCAAAGCAGCGCCTTCGGCAATGACTGCAAGCCCCACTACTTTATCTGCACCCGATAATAAATCAGCTGGTAAAATTTGTACCAATTTATTACCCTTCCCTTTTGCTAAAGCCGGTAATGCTGCCGTTGGGAAAACTAACAAACGTCCTTGTAAGGTAGCCACTGCGATTAAATCTGTATTATTATGAATTTTTACCGGCTCAAGTAATTGTGCACCTTTAGGTAAAGTAACGACAGCTTTACCGGCTTTATTCTTGGAAATACAATCTTTCAACTGCACTCTAAAGCCATACCCCGCGTCACTCGCCACTAACAACCAATCCTCTTCACACCCTGTTAATAAATACCTAAATATTGAACCTGCCGGTGGTTTTAAGCGTCCAGTAAGCGGCTCGCCTTGACTACGCGCCGAGGGAAGATCATAGGTGCTGGTGACATAAAATCGGCCAGTAGAATCCAAGATATAAACAGGCTGAGTGGTGCGCCCTAAAACAGCACATAAATAACCATCGCCGGAACGATAATTCAAGCTTTCTGGCTCTACATCATGCCCTTTTGCGGCACGTATCCAACCTTTTTGTGACAGCACAACCGTCACTGGCTCATTATTAATCAAAGCAGTTGTACTTAGTGCTTTGGCTGTATCACGCTCAACAATTAAAGAGCGACGCGCATCACCATATTTATCAGCATCTTCTAAGATTTCTTTTCTAACCAAACGATTTAACAAACGCTGCGAACCTAATAGTTTTTGTAAATAGTCACGCTCTTTCTCCAATTCTGCCTGCTCACCTTTAATCGCCATTTCTTCTAGCTTAGCGAGGTGACGTAATTTTAATTCTAAAACGGCTTCCGCTTGAGTATCTGTAATGCCAAAGCGCGCCATTAAAACAGGTTTAGGCTTATCTTCTGTACGGATAATAGCTATCACTTCATCGATATTTAAAAAAGCAATTAATAACCCCTCTAAAATATGCAAACGCGCCAATACTTTGTCTAAGCGATATTGCAAACGCCTGCGTACCGTTGCAACACGAAAACTCAACCACTCTACTAAAATCTCACGTAAACCTTTCACTTTAGGTCGGCCATTTAAGCCAATCATATTCATATTCACACGAAAATTCTTTTCCAAATCCGTCGTGGCAAATAAGTGCGACATAATCGCCTCAACATCTGCACGCTTGGATTTAGGCATAATCACTAAACGCGTTGGGTTTTCATGATCCGATTCATCTCTTAAATCTTCAATCATCGGCAATTTTTTCGCCTGCATTTGCGCCGCGATTTGCTCTAGTAGTTTCGCGCCTGAGACTTGATGTGGTAAAGCAGTAACAATAATATTCTGCTCTTCTAGCTCATATTTAGCGCGCATACGAATGGAGCCATGCCCCGTAACATACATTTTTTGTATATCTTCTCGACCACTAATAATTTCTGCATCGGTTGGATAGTCAGGGCCTTGAACAAAGTTAAATAAGTCCTCTAGCGGAGCTTCAGAATTATCTAATAAGTGCACGCAGGCATTCGCGACCTCTCTTAAATTATGTGGTGGAATATCTGTCGCCATCCCTACGGCTATCCCCATTGTGCCGTTAAGTAATATATTAGGTAAGCGATCAGGCAATAAGGCCGGTTCTTTTAAGGTACCATCAAAATTATTATGCCACTCAACTGTCCCTTGCCCCAACTCACTTAATAAGGTTTGTGCATAAGCGGTTAATCGTGATTCGGTATAACGCATCGCAGCAAACGACTTAGGGTCATCAGGTGAACCCCAATTACCCTGCCCATCAACTAAAGGATAACGATAAGAAAAATTTTGTGCCATTAACACCATTGCTTCATAACACGCAGAATCACCATGCGGATGATACTTCCCTAATACATCTCCTACAGTACGCGCTGATTTTTTATGTTTGGATAAAGCACTCAAGCCTAACTCAGACATGGCATAAATAATACGCCTTTGCACCGGTTTTAAACCATCACCAATATGCGGTAAAGCCCGATCTAAAATAACGTACATAGAATAATCTAAGTATGCTTTTTCGGTGAAATCCTTTAAAGGGATTTGTTCAAAATTATCCTGAATGCCCATAGAGAGTGCGACTATTTAAGTGAATAAAAAAGGCTATGTTAGCTTATAGTTTATACTTATCAAAATGCTTCGCTAAAGCGAATAGAGAAAAAAACTAAATTCCACCATAGAAAGTACTTTAGATTTATTCTACACTGTCGATATAGGCTCTAATAATGATAATAAAGGTAAATACATATGAATTGGAACTCCATTGGTACTAAAGTGATCCTCAGTACCCTCATATTTTTAATCATCATCTCTACGGCATCCCTGTTCTTTATTTATCAAGCCGACAAACAAAAAATTATTACGCAAAAAGCAGAGCAAGCGAAAAACCTATTACTCGTCGCAGAATCTGTGCGTAAAAATATGATCAAAAAATGGGATGATGGTGTGTTTACGACACAACAGCTTAATAATTATAATAGCATTAGTAATGCAAACGAACGACTGACAAAAATCTTAGCAACGGTTCCTGTTGCAACATCATGGGAAATTGTCCAAGCTAAAGCCAAAGAAGGCAGTTTCAGTTTTAAAGCACCGAATATCAATGCTAGGACCCCTAAAAACGAAGCTAATAAGAAAGAACGTGAGGTTCTGAACTTTTTCAAACAAAACCCACAGGCGACTGAATACAGCTATGTAGATGAAACGAATGAAACAGTACATTATTTTCGACCTGTTATTTTAAGTAAACAATGCGAAATCTGCCACGGCAACCCTGTTACATCTCAAAAATTATGGGCTAATAATAATGGCGTTGATCTGCTTGGCTATAAAATGGAAAATAAGCACGCGGGCGATTTACACGGTGCTTTTGAAATTATCTCTCCACTAACGGCAGCTTACAAAGAGTTAGCACAATCAATGTATAAGCAAATTGGCTTTACTATAGTTACTTTGATTATATTGATCGCCAGTTTATATTGGTTAATTAATAGCATTATCATCACTCCACTCACGGACTTAGCCTTAAAACTACAAGATATTTCAAGTGGTGATGGTGATTTAACAGCACGTCTAAATATAAAAGGTAAGACAGAGTTTGCTTGGGTCGCTGCCAGTTTTAATAGTTTCGTCAAAAAAATAGGCAAAACAATTTATAAAATTAATGAGATCAGTGAACAGCTGGCTAATTCATCACAGCAATTATCCACTATCACACAAAAAACCGAACATGACGTACAACGGCAACAGACAGAAACAACTCAAGTTGCTAGTGCTATGGAGCAAATGGCATCAACCGTCAATAATGTTTCCAGAAATGCATTAAATGCCTCTGAAACTGCTGATTTAGCAAACCATGAAGCCACTGAAGGTAGTTCAATTGTCAAGCAAGCCGTCATAGCAATCAACTCACTCGCCTCTGAGGTCGAAAGTGCCGCTCAAGTCATCCATGATTTAGAGTCAGACAGTGAAAGTATAGGTCAAGTTTTAGGAGTGATTCAAGGTATCGCTGAACAAACCAATTTATTAGCCTTAAATGCAGCTATTGAAGCCGCTCGTGCCGGTGAACAAGGCCGTGGCTTTGCTGTTGTCGCTGATGAAGTAAGGACGCTAGCCAGTCGCACACAAAACTCAACCGAAGAAATCCGCCAAACCATTGAACGCTTACAAACGCGCGCAAAATCAGCGGCTCAGGTTATGGAACAAGGGCAACGCCAAGCAAAATCAAGCGTTGAGCAGGCAGCCTCAGCAGGTGACGCATTAAACCGCATTAATGAAAAGATTGATCAGATCAATAGCATGAATACGCAAATTGCCACAGCATCTGAGCAACAAAGTGCTGTAACGGAAGAGATTAAACGTAATATTAATAATATTGGCGATATTTCCAATCAAACCTCTCAAGGTGCTCATGCGACATCAGAGTCAAGCCAGCAGTTAATGGGCTTGGCAGATCAGCTACGCACTACGGTTAGACAATTTAAAATCTAACCCCTCAACTAGACTGCAACCTTAAGTCTATAAAGGTTGCAGTCACTCACATACACAACGCATGCCAAGTATACTCACCAAAACACTTACTTTCTTATACTATCTCTGTGCCATTTTATTTGGATTATGGAGTATTCCTGCTGTTTATTTTCTAAAAATTTTCCCACAGCATAATCTAAATTTAGCGCTAGCTATCATTTATGCCATTTTACTTTTATTACTACAAAGTATCCCCACACATAAAAAAGTCTATCGAACCTTTACATTCATCCTTTTTTCGATAGTTTTTCTTCGCTGGAACCAGATGACACCTGTACAGAATAAAAACTGGGCAGATGGTGTCAGCCGATTACCTTGGGCCACAATAGATAATAACAAGGTACATATCCATAATATACGTGATTTTATTTATCAATCAGAGACCGACTATAAAATTCAGTATATTGATAAAATTTATGATTTAGGGCAATTAAATCAGCTTGATTACATTCTATCTTACTGGGATGGCAACCAAGCAATTGCACATAGCATATTTAGTTTTGGCTTTAAAAATGGTGATCGTTTAGCTGTTTCGACCGAAGTTCGTAACGCTAAAGGTGAGGAGTATGGCGGATTTACTGGCTTATATAATCAATTTGAACTCATTTATGTACTAGCAACCGAAAGAGATGTCTTACAGCTAAGAACTAATTTTCGCGGTGAAGAGGTTTACATCTATCCTACGAATGCCTCTAAACAAGAAATTCGCCGCTTATTTAATGTTGTTATTGATCGCGTCAATACATTGCGTACGACTCCAAAATTTTATAATACGATGACACAAAACTGCTTTACTAGTTTAATGACTGATTTCCGAAAAGTTGGGGGTAAACACCACCCTTTTGACTATCGACTTTATGCCAATGGTTTTTCTGACGAAATGTTTTACCAAAACGGTAAAATAAAAAGCAGCTTACCTTTTGCAGAAGCCAAGCAGCACGCTTATATTAATCAATATATCCAGCCTAATATTTATAATGCCAATTACTCGCAACAAATCAGGCCTTATCAATACTAATAAAACCATAAGTTATGGGAGTTTTTTTACTGTGATTTATACACGCTGCAACAAAAAACAGCTCCCACAGACCTATAACTCCCTCAAGGCACTCGGGTGCTTAAGCAACATTATATAGCCCTTTTTATAACGATTAACCCAACCTCGCACTTCAATTTTTCGCCCTTTTAAGCTCTGCACATCCTCAAAATAGCGTAAATGTTCTTTTTTAATGCGTACTGCAAAAGTATCTGTCAATTTCAAATATACACTTTTTGCTGTGACTTTTATCGCAGATACAGTGCCAGCAATACGTTGCCAGCCTTTTTTATTCTTTTTAGTCACCTCGTGAGCAGATTTAACCTTGTACTCAGAATAACCCCAGATACCTAGTTTATTAGCCTCTGCTTCCCGCGCCGCGGTCACTAATTCCGGCACATATTTAAGGCTAGGCGGAAAAATATTAACACTAGCAAACCCTAAACGAACTAATTCATAATTAATATGCATATCTTGCTCAGTAAAAATATGTGCTAGATAGCGATGGTACTTATCACGTTTTTCCTGATCAAATTCCAAATGAACTTTTTTACCTATCAGCGCTTTCGTCAGCCATTTTTTTGCCAATTCTCCCCCTGCTTGCTCTATTTGATTTTGGTGTTCTATTTCAGGGGTGTTAATACTTAATAAACGAATTTTCCTGCCATCTGTTAATTGCACTGTATCACCGTCATAAACTTTCTTTACCACATAATAACTATAATTTTTTGCTAGCTGGAATTCTGTCGCTTGTCTCTGCGGTTTATCTGAATAATGCATACGCCCTTGCGCATCAGTCCATTGGTAAACGGCTGCATAACTTAGTTGCGCTACTTGCAGCAAAATAATCATCCAGTAATATTTTTTTATCATTTAAATATAAAATCCTTGCTAAATTTTTTTAACAGAAACTAATACCAGTTAAAGAACACACTCTTGAGAAAATTTGGCAGTTACAGCGTTGTACTCAGCCCAATACACTAGCAAATAAATAAGATTTAAAAAAATCATTGTTGATGATAAATAAATTACCTATACAATAAACTGATTACCCATCAGATACTAAGAGAGAGATAATGAGCAGCCTAACTTCAGCCAATTTTATCGACAAATGCCAAGTTAAACTCACATCAAGTGCACAATATCAAAAATTAAAAGCACTACCTAAACTTCAGTTTTGGCTCGCTATACTGGGGCTATTTTTATTGACTCAAGTTATTGTCTTTGGGGCCTTATATCTATTCTTTGGCAAAATAGCGATGATCGGTTTTCTTGCCTGCGTCTTAGCCAGCTTAGCAACCGGCGTAGGAGCTTTACCTGCTGCCTTTTGTAAAGAAGTTTCCAATAATATTTTTAATACCTTATTGGGGGCTGCAGCTGGCGTTATGCTCGCGGCAACAGCATTTTCATTATTAGTCCCCGGTATAGAGGCAGGTAATGTACTATGGCCAGGCAAAGGCCTATGGGCGGTTGCCTTAGGCATGCTAGTCGGCGCTTTATTTTTACATTTAGCAGATAAAAAACTGCCGCACCTGCATTTTGATGATGCTTCCAATATTCAAACGGCTTCCTTACAAAAAATCTGGCTATTTATTATTGCTATTACTATCCATAACTTTCCAGAAGGTATGTCAGTCGGAGTTAGCTTTGGTACTGAAGACATGCATAATGGTATCGTTTTAGCCATTGCCATTGCCTTACAAAATATCCCTGAAGGGCTAGCAGTCGCTTTGCCTTTGGTGGCGCTAGGTTATAACAAGTGGAAAGCTGTTGGTATCGCTACACTAACAGGGTTAGTGGAACCTATAGGTGGTATCTTAGGTATTACGATGGTTGCCACTTTCACTTCAATCATGCCTTTTGCCATGGGCTTTGCAGCTGGCGCTATGCTATTCGTTATTTCTGAAGAAATTATCCCTGAAACGCATGCTAATGGTCGTTCACGCTACGCTACTTTTGCCTTAATGATTGGTTTTATCATTATGATGGCCTTAGATAATTTGCTTGCTTAATATGATCGCTATTATCCAGCGCGTTACACAGGCCAGTGTCTCAGTTGATGGCATACAAATAGGCGCAATAGAGCGCGGCATTATGGCCTTAATTGCTGTCGAAAAACAAGATAGCGAAAAATCCGCACAACGTTTATTTGAACGCATTGTGAACTACCGTATTTTTCCAGATGCAGATGACCGCATGAACTTAAATTTACCCGCCATTCAAGGGGGATTACTACTTGTTCCCCAATTCACTTTAGCAGCCGACACCAACTCAGGCAATCGCCCTAGCTTTACACCTGCTGCCAGCCCCAAAAAAGGTGAAGCGTTATTTAATTATTTTGTTAGTTATGCTAAAGATAATTTTTCTCCTATACAAACGGGGCAATTCGGTGCCAATATGCAAGTAGCACTAATAAATGATGGTCCTGTTACTTTTACTCTAAAAGTTTAATTCCCTATGAACTTATTTTTACTCGAAGGCACGGCAATTTTCTTTTACTTTATAAGCTGCAGCCTGTTAATCAAAGGTATTAAAGAAAAACGCCACCAAAAAAAGGCTTTAATCGTTGCTTTAACCGCAGCACTAACACACTTGAGCACTATTTTGCTCAACGCATGGGAGCAACAAACAATTGATTTTGGTTTCTTTCATACCGCGTCCATTATTTCCGTGATTATTGTTTTTTTATTGTTGATCGCCTCTTTTTCAAAACCCGTTGAAAAATTAGGTATAGCTCTATTCCCCCTCGCGGCTGTTATGTTAGCTTTAGACTATATTTTCCCAGATCTAACGCCTAATAGAACTGAGTATTCACTCGCCATGAATACGCATATTCTCAGCTCTATTGTCGCTTTTTGCTTGCTCACTATCGCTGCTTTTCAAGCGCTATTACTCGCCATACAAAACAGGCAACTGAAAAGTCATAACCCTGGGCGGTTAATGCTTTCATTCCCCCCACTGCAAGCCATGGAATCTTTATTGTTCCAAATGATTAGTGCTGGCGTATTATTTTTAAGCATTTCCCTAATTAGTGGTTTTATTTTTATTGATGATCTATTTGCTCAGCATCTAGTTCACAAAACGATACTATCGATACTTGCCTGGCTCACTTTCTCGGCTCTATTAATAGGCAGAAAGCTTTATGGATGGCGCGGAAAAACAGCTATACGCTGGACTTTATACGGTTTTCTTGCCTTACTATTGGCTTATTTTGGCAGTAAATTCGTTTTAGAAATTATTCTTAATCAATAGCTTCTCACTAATACGATAACGCTTAAATTTATAATAAAAATAGTATAACCGGTTGTTTTTAAAATATTCTAATTCCATCGTTTATTTTGGGACTGCTATACTCGTTAGGTGACACACACTAAATAAGCTCCCCATATTGCGAGTTGCCTAAGCACTCAAAGCAAAGCTCAACCCCACTCTATCGAAAGGAGATGAACCATGAGTATGAACAACGTTTTAAGAGATACGCAGATTATGCGCTACCTATTTAGTCTCTTACTGCTCTCTGCATTGTGCTTTAATCAAGCTCAGGCAACCACAAGCCTCTTGACACTAAACCAAGCGACAATAAAAGAAGGTGAGGCATTAAAAGTTTATGTTGCAGTCAATCATGCGAAAACGGTGCTGCTAACGGATGTTTATCTTAGTGTAAAATTACCTGATGGAACCCGTGTTTACTATGTCAAGCATATTTCTGGTGTAATACCAACAGACCAGAAAACTCCTTTTGTTACGTCATGGTTAGTACATCCATTAGAAAAAACTCAACTACTGGATATTATGGTACCGCCAGGGCTCATTCATGGAAACTACCTATGGGAAGTTCAGATTGTAAAAGCAGGCAGCCAACCGGAGAATAGTGAAAATATTATTACGACTGCAACGACATTATTAAAGCACAATGATATTTCTTATTTTCATATAAGTGAATCTGATAAGGGCACTATGGGAGACTTTAGTCCGCCAATCAGCGCCTTAACCCCCTCTGTTTCTTTCACATCCGGCGCTAGTGATGGGTCATTTGGCATCCCTTTTGAGTTACCTGGTAATGAACAAATTGCTGCTAATATATTAACTGCCGGTGATATTGACGATAATCTTAATTACACTGATTTTAAAAATTATATTACCAGACAGTTAGAGAAAAATAACTCGCTTACCCAAAATCAAACGCCTCTGCCTACCTTTGCAACTGAAGATCGAGTTAAGATTAAAGTCTTAGATAGCAATGGTGTTGGTTTAGCAAATGCTCAAATTGAATTTAGCACCATTGCATCACAAAAAACCTTATTAAAAAGTTACACTGGCAGTGATGGAACCTTCTATCTCTTCCCTTTGTTTGATGGTATCAATGAAAAACAACTTAAGTTAAACATCTCAACAAATGAGAATGAGTCTTTTGCAGTAGATATTGATTTAGCGCAACTTACGATAGAAAGAGAATTGACTATAACGGCAAATACCCTGACCAGTAAATTGCCAGCGCAACTGGATTTAATGTTTATTATAGATACTACCGGCAGTATGGGAGACGAGCTAGACTACCTAACGGCGGAATTAAAAAATATTGTGACGGTTATTAGCGATAAATACTCCCAGCTAGCAATCAGGTATGGTTTAGTGGTCTATCGTGATATAGGAGATGAGTATATTGTTCATTCTTCTGCTTTTACGCAGTCTGTTGATGAAATGGAAAAACTGTTACAGAAACAGCGCGCATCGGGTGGGGGCGACTACCCAGAAGCAATGGAGCAAGGATTAGAGCAAGCAATATCTGCCCCTTGGCACACTGGTAATACTGCACGCGTGGCTTTTTTGGTTGCCGATGCACCGCCACATGATGAAAATTTATTACCTATGTTAACGTTAAGCCATACGGCACGAGAGAAAGGGGTTCATATTTATTCTTTAGCCGCCAGTGGTGTTGCTGATACCGCCGAATACCTCATGCGCTCAATTTCGGTACTCACTCATTCTCGTTATTTGTTTTTAACTGATGATTCTGGGG
>Ga0256840_1001383_pt1 | contig 23009 bp, 26 predicted proteins | sample 355202metaG_FD_185969 | JGI IMG/M metagenome (GOLD analysis project Ga0256840, IMG submission 185969) | Hydrothermal vent microbial communities from Mid Atlantic Ridge, Atlantic Ocean - 355-202 | ecosystem: Environmental > Aquatic > Marine > Hydrothermal vents | place: Atlantic Ocean: Mid...
GTTGTGGACTTATAATAACGAACGACCTAATATGGGAATTGGTGGTATTACACCAATTCAGAAATTAAAATTAACACAGAGAAAAATATCTACTACTGATCTCCATTAAAAATGGGGGGATTACCCTAGGTTTGATGGTTAAGTTTAAAAAAACACTTTACCTTAAAGGTTTAGGAATTAGAGTTCCTCAAGTTAAAAAAGGTGCTGTTGCTGAAATTTCTATGATCTCTGTTGAAGCTGAAGGATTTGAAGTTTTGGTATTTGTTGATGAGGCACTGCATCAATTTGACCGGCAAGGATTTTATACGTATTGCAAGCTACTTAAATCAGGTAATAATTATGCACGTTTTGTGTAGTGTTCATAACGTTCGTCATTTTGATGGTGAAAAACTAAAAGCAGAAGTTTCGCTTATTGTTGAAGAGCCAGACCAAATCATTAGATTACGTTTATATGATGCTCACGAGAAACAAGGCATTATTTCAATATTTGAAAAGTGTAAAGGTAAACAGGTAAAAGTCCCGTTAGATTTAGATTTGTACCAGGGGAAGATTACTTATAATTTGTCTTATGGAAGTTCTCCAGTAGTTATATAAAAAAGTGGGATTGAATGCAGGCGCAGCGCATCAACCCACTTTTATATGTTATTTGTTAGTTCGCATAATATATATTATGTTAAATAAGGTGTGTGAAATGTAAACACACACTCTTCTGGCGATGTCGCCTATTCAATAAATACCTTGCCAATTATTGTATTTCCGGTGTTTTTCAGTGCTTGTAATGACTCTTGAATCAATCTTAGGTGTCTAACAACGAAAACAGGCCCTAATGCCCATGCTTCAGACTCTTCAGGTGTCCCAACTTGTAAACCTTTAGCCTTACATTCAGCCTGTACCATCTCTTCTGCAACATCAACAAAGCCTTGTTTAATCTCTTCTACTAGAGATATTCGTTGTGCCAGTGTTAATTCAGAAAACAACCTTGCATTATGATGAACATCTTTTAACTTTTTATTTAACAATCCATTAGACGTTGTTATTGATGTTTCTTGGTTAACTTCATACTCATACTCTGAGAATGCTTTTATTTTTAATGTTGCAGTCATAACCTTACCTCATACAATTACTTTAATTGTAGATTATCAATTATAAGGTTACATATAAGTTACAAATTAAAATATACCTATTATTAGGGGGGCAGATAAACTTATTCTATCTTTAGGTAAGGTGTAGTGGTTCATAAAACTCAATCTATTTTATTAATCTTTAACCTGTTATTTCTATCTCGACTTTGGGTAATTCTCCTATTGCCTGCAGCAATGTGTCTTGTTTTTGCCAGTCTGTCATAGAGCAGCACATTAACTGTTGCAGCTAGGTTCATACAACCAATAGTAGGAATATAAATAACAGCATCTGATTGATCAATAATTTCTTGTTCGATTGAACCATCTTCTGGCCCAAAAATATAAAAAGCATTGTCGGGATGTTGATATTCCGGTAGTGGAGTTGCATTTTCAACGAGTTCGACACAGATAATAGTCATGCCTTTTTCTACTGCATCTAATAGGTCAGTTACACCTGATAACTTGACGTTATTGCTTACTTTACGGCTTAAGTTAACTGTTTTTCCTTGATTTTGAAAGGCGCGCTTATAACGTGATCCGGTATAAAAAACCTTGTTCACATCATAGTTGCCTGCTGCACGAAGAATCGAACTAACATTATCTGGACTTTTAGGGTTAATCAAGCCAATACTTACGTTGTTTAATGACATTTTTTATGAGCTAACGTGCACCAGATGACTGTAATATTGTATATATACGTTCAGCCATTAATGCGTAGCCTTGTACATTAGGATGAATGGGATCAGATTTTAGTTTTGGGTTACGCTCAATTTTGGGCAGAACATCTAACTCTACTGGAATTTTATGTTGTGTAGCGAGTTCTGAGTAGAGATCGGGTACATTTAGCATTAAACTAAAGTTGGGTACGCCAACCAAAACAACTTCAGCCCCACTATTTTGAATTAAACTAATCATTTGATCTAAGTTTTCTTTTAACTGTTCTTTGCCTAGTTTACGGATTAAATCATTGCCTCCATGACACAGAATGACTAATTTAGGCTGTGTTTCATCCAAAACAGCGGCTAGTCGCCCTAGCCCATGTTGGCTGATTTCTCCTGGAATACCTTTGTTGATCACTGTTAGCCCGGTCAATTTTGCCAAAACTGCGGGGTAACTTTGTGTAGCACTGTTTACGCCTGTTCCATAGGTTAAACTATCACCAAAAGCTAAAATTATGGCTTCATCATCCAGCGCTGTTAATTGGGCATAGTCATTAGAGCAGGCAATCAGTTGAACGGTTAGAAATAGTAATGCGAACAGCCTGATCATATGTGTTTTCACTGTGTAGTAGGAAATAAACGATGAAAGTTATCTGAGGTGGCTTTAGCAATATTTTCTACCGTATCCCCTCGTAGTTCAGCTAGAAATTCAGCTACGTGTTTTACAAATGCCGGCTTATTAGTTTTGCCTCGATGTGGCATTGGAGCAAGATAGGGAGCATCTGTTTCAATCAAAATACGATCTAGCGGTAGTTTTTTTGCGACTTCTTGTAACTCTTTTGCATTTTTGAAGGTGACAATTCCAGAAAGTGAAATATAAAAACCAATATCAAGCGCTCTTTGTGCCGTTTGCCAGTTTTCGGTGAAACAATGAATAATGCCACCGGCTTGTTGTGCATTTTCTTGTTCTAAAATTGTCATCGTGTCTTCGCGTGCTTCGCGAGTATGAATAACAAGCGGTTTGTTGATTTGTTTTGCTGTTTCAATATGAATTCGGAATCTATCTCTTTGCCATTCTAAATCACCTTCACTACGAAAGTAATCTAAGCCTGTTTCACCTATGGCGATAATTTTTTCATGACTGGCTAGTTCGGTTAATTGAGCGACGGTTAGTGTTTCTTTTGGTGTAGGCTCAACATTAGGGTGAATACCAGCACTGGCACTCATATCAGGGTACTGTTTAGCAAGGTTTAAGACCTCGTCACAACCAGCTCTATCTATTGCGATACAAACAATATGATCTACGCTGTTTTTTTTTGCTTGAGCGATGACGGCATCAATGCCGCCCTCCTCTTGTGCCAACATATTGAGGTGGCAGTGTGAATCTATAAACATAGTTAATTCTAATTACATTGTGTGAGTAGGTTTGTCGGCTTTTTTGTCTGCTAGGTAATTTTCTATCTTACCTCTAAGTACAGTCGCGGCACCGTCATCATCACTAAAATGAACACCAATGCCTGCAGCTTGATTACCTTGTGCACCTTTTGGCGTGATCCAAGCTATTGTTCCTGCAACAGGTATTTTATCCGGCTCGTTCATTAGGTTCAGCACGATAAAAACCTCTTCTCCCAATTCATAGACTTTATTGGTTGGGATAAATATGCCGCCATTCTGTAAATAGGGCATAAAAGCATGATAGAGCATATTTTGATCTGCTATTTTTAATGCCAGAATACCTTTTCCGGGGGACATTGCCATTGTGATTACCTAACCTTGTTTTCGAATTTATATGTTATTTGCATGACAGAAACAATAAAGTCTTCTGTTAACAATGTTTTATTAACGTTATTTAAAGATGATGTTAGCTTTATTGTGTCCATGATGCAATCAGATATTTTAAGATAATGTCGATTTTTCGTGCTTTTTTGCTTTGTTTCTAATAATTCAATCAAACGGTTTTTAATTAAATAGTGTAAATAATGTAATATTTCACTTAATTCAAAATCTTTCCATGATGTTGCCAATGCAATAGGGTTGGCTTGTCCTGATAATATGGCATCAAAATCACGCTCGATCTGTTGATAACGATCGCTTATATTATTATCAAGCATTTCTAATACTTTTATCGGTGCCCCACTCGCTAACTGTAATATTTTTTCAAGCTCATTCTTTGTATTATGAATATCTTGTGTCGCCAACCATGCTAGCGCTTGTTCTGTTGGTGGGCTTGAAAAAGGGTAGCTCTGGCAACGACTTCTGATCGTGATGGGTAATTTTTCAGGCTTATCCGTTATTAAAATGAGAAGTGTATTTTGCTGCGGCTCTTCTAATAATTTGAGCAGGCTATTACTGGCACTGACATTCATTGCATCTGCCGGTGAGATAATAATAGTCTTCCAATTGGCCACGCTTGTTGTGAGTTGTTGCTTATCTTTTAAAGATCGAATTTGATCTATCTTTATTTGCTTACCTGCTTCTTCAGGCATGATTTTAATATGATCGGGGTGATTTCCAGCACTTAATAATTGACAGCTATGGCACTGACCACACGGTGAATTGTCATTTTTAAGAGATATGCACAATACATTTGCGACAACAGATTCAGCAAAACCTTCCTTTCCTAAACCTGAAATACCTGATAATAATAAGGCGTGAGGCAACCGTTGTTGCTGTTGTTGCTGGCAAAAGCGTTGCCATAACACCTGATTCCACGGATACATATTAAGCTACAAGCAAACGATCTAATATTGAGGCTAATTGAGCTTGGATATCCGCAATCGATTGGTTGGCATCAATTACTTTTATTCGTTTTGGAGCGTGTTTCGCACGTTCTAGATAACACTCTTTGATGCGTTGAAAGAAATCCACTTTTTCTTGTTCAAATCTATCAATGCCTTCATTTCGGCTTAGTACACGTTGCTGCCCTACTTCGACAGGTAAATCAAATAGCAAGGTTAAGTCTGGTTGCAATCCTTTTAATGTCCACTCAGCAATATCAGTAATTCGCTGTTGAGCAATGCCACGACCACCACCCTGATAGGCAAAAGTTGCATCGGTGAAACGATCAGAAAGCACCCATTCACCACGTTCAAGTGCAGGATTAATGACTTGCTCGACATGCTCTGCACGTGCTGCAAACATAAGTAATAGCTCAGTATCTACTGCCATACCCTGTGGACGAGGTGTCAGTAATAATTCACGAATTTGCTCACCTAGTTCTGTGCCGCCCGGTTCACGGGTTACCGTAAGTGATTGACCTTGATCGGACAAATATTTTTGGATAAAGTCTAGCTGGGTTGACTTGCCTGCGCCCTCTATTCCTTCAATCGTAATAAACTTAGCTTTCATCGCTTTAATTGATACTTTCTAACCGCTTTATTATGCTCAGCTAGTGTTTTCGAGAAATAGTGCCTGCCTTCTTTTCCTGTGGCAACAAAGTATAAGCTTTTGCCATCTTTAGGATGTAGCGCGGCATGAATGGCTTCTTCACTTGGCAGAGCGATAGGTGTTGGCGGCAAGCCAGATCGTGTGTAGGTATTATAAGGCGTATCTGTCGTTAAATCTTTTCGACGAATATTGCCTTTATATTTGTCTCCCATACCATAGATAACCGTAGGATCAGTTTGTAAACGCATGCCTATTTTAAGGCGACGTATAAATACACCTGCGATTTGAGGGCGCTCTTCTGCTATACCGGATTCTTTTTCGATTATAGATGCCATAATCAAAGCATCATAAGGTGTTTTATAGGGCAGGTCTTTAGCTCTATTTTGCCATTCAATCTCCAAGGTTGCTGTCATCATGGCATGAGCGCGTTGTAGCATCTCTTTATCAGTTGTGCCCGCTGTAAAGTTATAGGTTTCAGGCTGAAATTCACCTTCACCATGTGTTTTATCTAAACCTATGGCTTTCATCACAGCGGGTAGTTTAGTATCTGTTAATGTTTTTTCAAAGCGCTTATCAGCAGCGATAGCATCGATAAATTGTTGCGATGTCATACCCTCAATAAGGGTAAAAGAGTATTGTATGACTTGACCTTTAACTAGTTGGTCTAATAATTCTGGAAACGTTGTATTTGGTTCAATCTTATATTCACCCGCCTTAACTAAATGGGCTTTGTTTTGCAAACGACCATAGAAATATAAGTATTTGGGCGGTAATGATGTAAAACCTTTTGCATTGAGATCTTCACCAATGGCCAATAAGCTACTGCCACTCTCAACCGTGTAATGAATGCTCTCTCCACCGATTTGTAGTGGTGAAGAAAGGAATCGCTGGTATTGATTCCAAGCCAAAGCCATGGCAATAGCTATCAGTAGCAGTAAAAATAGTAGTATGTTTTTAATGAGACGCATATTAGTTCGACAATAATTTCTGTAATTGCTGTGTTATTTCCCCAAGCGGATAATTATAGTTTATTTTTCCATTCACAATACAAGTTACTGGCCAAATTCCTATCAGACTATTACAAATAAATACTTCATCCGCATCTGCTAACGCGCTTTTAGATATGATAGTTTCAGTGTAGGGAATATCGTTCACTGTCGCGAGGCTCAAGATCTCAGCACGAATAATACCTGCCACACCTGACTTATTAAGCTGTGCGGTAAATAATGAACCAGCTTTTACAATAAATAGATTGCTCATTGTGCCTTCAATTACATTATCATGCTGATCGAGCATTATGCCTTCAGAAATATCCGTATCATTCCATTCATTGCGTGCTAACACTTGTTCTAAACGATTTAAGTGCTTAATGCCCGCTAAGCTTATATTTTCAGATAAGCGTTGTTGGCAAAATCTAGCGGTAATTCCAGCTGTTTTATTACTTTCAGGGTACGTAGGTAATGGATGCGTTGATATTATACGAGTAGGCTCAACACTTGGATCTGCTAAATAACCGCGTCCACCACTGCCTCGACTAATGATAATTTTAATTACCGCATCATTTTCAGCTAACTCGACTAAAACAATTGATAATTCCTCTTTCAATTGTTTTAGCTGATGAAAAGGAATAGTTAACCGCTCACAGCCGTGAATAAGACGTGTTAAATGTGCCTCAAGAAATTCAAGCTGACCATTTCGGTATGCAATTGTTTCAAAAAGACCATCACCATATTGAATGGATCGATCTGAAACACTGATTCTATTATCGGGCTTTCCGTTAATTAGAATCATATTAAAAACAATGAATTACTTTAACTTATTAAAGATAACTGTACCATTAGTACCACCAAAACCGAATGAATTTGACATGGCAATATCAATTTTCATTGAACGCGCTGTATGCGGTACATAGTCTAAATCACACACCGGATCAGGATTATCTAAATTAATGGTAGGTGGTGCAACTTGATCACGAATGGCCAAAATACTAAATACAGCTTCAACACCACCGGCGGCACCTAACAAATGACCAATCATTGATTTTGTAGAGCTAATTGCAACAGAATTTGCGGCATTACCTAAGGCAGATTTAACTGCTTGGGTCTCTGCGCCATCACCAGCAGGTGTCGATGTGCCATGCGCATTGATATAATCAATTTGGTCGGCAGATAATTCAGCATCTGCCATGGCATTTTTCATTGAGCGTGCCGCGCCTTCACCACCTTTTGATGGCATGGTCATATGATAAGCATCCGAGCTCATACCTGAACCTGTTAATTCAGCATAAATCGTTGCACCACGTTTAACTGCATGTTCATATTCTTCTAAAACAATCACGCCAGCCCCATCACCCAAAACAAAACCATCACGATCTACATCCCAAGGACGACTTGCCGCTTCAGGATCATCATTGCGAGTTGATAAAGCACGAGCAGCTGCAAAACCGCCTAAACCTGTTGGTGAGGTCGACATTTCCGCACCACCTGCAATCATCACATCTGCTTCACCATATTGAATCATTCGGCCCGCTGTACCAATATTATGCGTGCCTGTTGAACATGCTGTTGCAATAGCAAGGGTTGGCCCTTTCAAACCAAACATAATCGAAAGATTACCCGCTATCATATTAATAATATTACTGGGAACAAAAAAGGGAGAAATTTTTCTAGGGCCACCTCTTAAAAAGGCGGCATGTCCAGCTTCGATGCCTGGCAAACCACCAATGCCAGAACCAATAGCAACACCAATACGCTCAGCATTCTCATCTGTTATTTCAAGCCCTGAATCTTCGATTGCTTCTTTACCCGCAGCAATACCATAATGAATAAACGTATCCATCTTTTTAGCATCTTTTCGAGAAATAATGGTAGTGATATCAAAATCTTTAATACTGCCGCCAAAGCGAACAGAGAATTCTGATACATCAAAGGAGGTAAGAGGAACAATGCCACTCTTGCCAGCAATAATATTCTGCCAGCTGTCTTTAACATTTAAACCTACAGGCGTCACAGCGCCTAATCCAGTGACTACAACGCGTCGCTTAGTCATCGCAAACCTCTCTTTCAAAAACAAAACAGCCGCCTAGCGTGTGACACGATAGGCGGCTATGATTTAGCAATCTGAAATATTAAGACTGAACAGAATTAATATATTTTACTGCTTCAGCAACAGTTGTAATTTTTTCAGCTTCTTCATCTGGGATTTCACAATCAAATGCTTCTTCAAGAGCCATTACTAATTCTACTGTATCTAAAGAATCGGCACCTAAATCATCAATAAATGAAGCATCAGCTTTTACTTCATCAGTGTTAACCCCTAATTGTTCAACAACAATTTCTGTTACTTGGGCTTGGATATCACTCATATTTCTACTTCCTTCAGTGGTTAATACTCAAAATATGACTGCATTTTATAATGCAACCATTTTATAAACAAGCAAAATTGCTTGTTTATGACTATTTTTAATGGTTATTTGTGTGTCTAATATCAAATAAGCCAATTAATTCATATACATGCCGCCATTAACGTTGATGGTTTCACCAGTAACATATCCTGCATCTTCACTCGCTAAATAGCCAACTGCCGCCGCAATTTCTTCTGGTTCACCTAATCGTTTCACAGGAACTTGTGTTAATAATGCCGTTTTATGATCATCTGACAATCCACTTGTCATATCGGTATCAATGAACCCTGGTGCGACACAGTTTGCTGTAATGCCGCGAGCACCTACTTCTCGTGCTAGCGATTTACTAAAACCGATTACGCCCGCTTTTGCTGCAGCATAGTTTGTTTGGCCGGCATTTCCCATCACACCGACAACGGAAGTGATCGTGATGATACGTCCCCAACGTGCTTTGGTCATTGACCGTAAACAGCGTTTGCTCAATTTAAAGATTGGAGTCAGATTAGTGTCTATAATGTCATTCCACTCATCATCTTTCATACGCATTAATAAGTTATCTCGCGTAATACCCGCATTATTGACTAAAATTGCTGGCGCACCAAAATTTGCTTCTGTTTCAGAAACAACCGCTTCAATAGATTCAGCATCAGTTACATTAAGCACCATTCCTGAACCCGCAATATTCGCGTCTTTCAAATAATCACTAATGGTTTGTGCACCTGCTTCTGATGTTGCTGTGCCCACAACAGTTGCACCTTGCGCGCCTAGACGTAATGCAATAGCGCGACCTATGCCTCGGGTAGCGCCTGTAACTAAGGCAACTTTACCTTCTAAACTCATTTTATTCTCCTACTGCTTGTTGAACTTTTTCAAGGGATGCTTGATCAAACATAGGCATGCCAATAATTGATTTATCAATGCGTTTGGTCAAGCCTGCTAATACTTTTCCTGGGCCGCTTTCCACCAATGTATCGACACCTTGTGCTGCCAAATATTGAACTGTTTCAACCCAACGAACTGGATTGTGAAGTTGCTGTGCTAATAGTTGTTTAATATCAGCTTCAGTTCTTGCAGTGGCAACGCTTACATTATGAATAACGGGAATTGATGGCGTTTTAATGCTTATATTTTCTAATACTTCGGCTAATTTTTCAGCTGCTGGCTTCATCAACGCACAATGTGATGGCACGCTAACTGGCAGTAATAATGCACGTTTAGCGCCTTTTTCTTTTGCTAATTCAATTGCAGTATTAATTGCTTGCGCGGCACCTGCAATCACAACTTGTCCCGGAGAATTAAAGTTAACCGCTTCGGCTACGCCCTTTTCTGATGCCTCTGTGCATACGGCTCGCACGACATCATCTTCCAGTCCAAGAATAGCAGCCATAGCGCCCTCGCCCACTGGTACAGCTTGCTGCATAAATTGTCCGCGCTGTTCTACTAATTTAATTGCATCGCCAAAATCTAAGGCGCCAGCGGCAACAAGTGCTGTATATTCACCTAGACTGTGACCCGCTAAGTAACTAGGTTGAATATCTGAAACGGACTGCCAACTACGCCAAACCGCAATGCCTGCAGCTAGCATGGCAGGTTGTGTTCGATGTGTTTCATTAAGTGCTTCGGCTGGACCTGAAGCAATTAAGTCCCAAAGATCGTAACCTAAATTGTAGGATGCTTCTGCAAAGGTTATCTGTACTTGTGGAAATTTATTTGCCAAGTCCGATAACATACCGATGGACTGTGAGCCTTGACCTGGAAATACAAACGCTAAACTCATTTTATTTAAACCTCAGAAATGATAACTGCTAATATTTAAGGAGTGCAGAACCCCAAGTAAACCCACCACCAAAGGCTTCAAGCAACAGCATTTCGCCACGTTGAATACGACCATCTCTAACGGCTGTATCTAGCGCCAAGGGAATAGAGGCCGATGATGTATTGCCATGTTCATCTACGGTGACAACAACGTGATCCATAGACATATCGAGCTTCTTCGCAGTTGCAGAGATAATTCTAATGTTCGCTTGATGCGGGATAAGCCAGTCAATATCGTGTTTATCTAAGTTATTTGCGGCTAGTGTTTCATCAACAATTGAGCTTAATGTACGTACAGCAACCTTGAAGACATCATTGCCTTGCATTGTTACACAAGGCTGAGTATCGCTTTCTATTGAACCCGGGCCAACTGGCACGGTTAACAACTCATTAAATTGACCATCACAATGAATATGCGTTGATAAAATGCCTGTTTCTTCAGATGCTTGCAACACCACTGCGCCGGCACCGTCACCAAAGAGTACACAGGTATTTCTATCAGTCCAATCAACAATGCGAGACATAGCTTCGGCACCGATGACTAATACATTTTTTACTGATCCTGATTTTATAAACTTATCTGCCACTGTGAGTGCATAAATAAACCCTGTACAAACAGCTTGAATATCAAATGCAGGGCAACCTGTGCGAATATTTAATTTATCTTGAACTAAGGATGCCGTACTTGGAAAAACACGAGTTGGTGTTGTAGTGGCAACAATAATTAAATCAATCTCATCATTTTCAATTCCAGCTGCTTTAATCGCTTTTTCAGCGGCAAAAAAAGCTAAATCGGTAGTGGTTTCATCATCAGCTAGAATATGACGTTTTTTAATCCCAGTACGATCAGTGATCCACTGGTCTGTTGTTTCTACCATTTTTTCAAGATCGTGATTAGACAGTGCTTTTTCAGGCAAATAGCTGCCTGTTCCAACGATTCGTGAATATATACCCAAGTTATGTGGAAATTCAGATTTCAGCATGATGAGAACCCACCAGATTTAAGGCATAAAATTATAGGATTAGTCATTCTAATGCGTAATTTTATAACGAAGAAGATGGTGGGATATCAGCTTGCCCTTCGGGAACTCAGTACAAGCACCAGCGCTGCGTTGCAATATTTGAGAAGGACTCGCCATTCTCTGCATATTACGCCTTACTCTGGCACTTGTACTGAGTTCTGAAAGCTGAATTTCCACATAACTTGGGTATATCACTAAATTTGACCTTCGAGTAATGTTTCTAAGTGTTTGCTGATGTGGGTTGGTACATCATGTTCCGCTTCGATAATGGCGATTTTAATGGCATTAGCAAAACCGATTTCATCTGTACCGCCATGACTTTTAATAACGATACCTTGTAAACCGATAAAATTAGCGCCATTATGCGCACGCGGATCCAGCTCATCACGAAAGCTTTTTAATACTGGCGCAGCAATTAACCCAGCTAATTTGGTAAAGATATTACGGCTAAATGATTCGCGCAAGAAATGACGAATCATATGCACTACGCCTTCGCTCGCTTTAAGTGCAACGTTACCAACAAAGCCATCGCATACAAGCACGTCAACTTCACCTCGGTATAAACCATCACCTTCAACAAAGCCTTGGTAATTAAGATCGGTTTCAGCTATTAATCGTGCCGCTTCCTTAACACGTTCATTGCCTTTTATTTCTTCTTCACCAATATTAAGTAAGCCGACCGTTGGGTTTTCTTTTCCGTCAATTAGCGAACACAATACAGAGCCCATTACGGCAAATTGCACTAAATGCTCTGCGCTGGAATCAATATTTGCGCCTAGATCAAGAACATAGGTGTGACCTTTAACGGTCGGCAATTCTGAAATAATAGCTGGGCGTTCAATACCGGGCAGTGTTTTGAGGACAAAACGGGCCGTTGCCATTAACGCACCAGTATTACCAGCACTAACACAAGCAGCGGCAGTACTATCTTTCACTAAATTAATAGCAACACGCATGGACGAATCTTTTTTACCACGTAAAGCCAGCGCAGGCGATTCATCCATTGCCACTTGTTGTGATGCATGATGAATAGATAAGCGTTCTTCATTTTGCGCGCCATGCTCTTCTAAAAGAGTAGCGATCACCTCTTTATCACCCACTAATATTAAGTGAACGTCCGGATGTGTTTTTAATGCTCTAATTGCAGCGGGGATCACAACCTGAGGTCCGTGATCCCCGCCCATAGCATCAATCGATATTTTAAGGCTCAAACGTATTTAGCCTTATTCGCTTTCAGTTACAGTGTCTGCAATTACTTTACGTCCACGGTAATAACCATCAGCGGTTACGTGATGGCGACGGTGAAGCTCACCCGATGTTGAATCAACAGATAATGTTTCAGCTGTTAATGCATCATGTGAACGACGCATGCCGCGACGAGATGTACTCTTTTTACTCTTTTGTACTGCCATGTCTAACTCCTAAAATAAAATATTTTAAACCACATTCATATTTGGTAACTATTACTACAAATAGTTACCTTAATTCTTTGTTTTTAGCGTTGATAAAATAGCAAAGGGAGATACTTTCTCTTCTGCTTCTTCGACCATTTCATCCGCTGACGACCACTCACTAGCAGGTAAACATGCTTCATCATGCCGAGGCACGAGAGGCAAAGTTAATATCAGCTCATCTTCAATTACACTGCTCAGCAATACATCATCACTACTTTCAAGTAACCATGGATCGTATTGTTCAGCCAACCCTTCAATTTTTCGTTCGTTTGTCACCATTGCCAACAAACAATTAACCTTTAAATTTACCACCATTGCTTTCATGCAGCGCTCACAGGTCATTGAAACCTTGCTGGTAAACTCTCCGCGCATAAAAGGCGTATTAATTTCATCTACATCAAATGCAATATCCACATCAACTATGCCTTCATCAGTTGCAAGGGATTGAAGCAATCTCGGCATTTCTGACACGGCTAGCTGGCCCGTTAATTTCAAACCATTTTGAGCAAGGCGCAGAGGATCAATTTCTTTGGGCAGTTTCTGATGCATAATCGCCGGAATTATATAGGAATTTTAATAAAACAGCAATATAAAAAAGCTTACAATAACTGTTATATACCCGTGACCATTCAATCTGTAGATTTCAGAGTTTAGCACAAGCGCCAGAGCAAGGCGCAATGTGAAGGCAGTGACGAGTCCTTGTCAAACATTGTAACGCGGCACTGGCGTTTGTGCTAATCTCCCACAGGGCAAGAGAATAAGCCACACTCTTCGTCGTTATAAAGTCTTAAATTAGAATAACTAATTCTGCGACTTTATGCCTAGAATAGTATGGCTTCTTCTCATGCTGAATTCTGCAGATTGAATGGTCACGGGTATACATCCTCTTTACGCGTTGTTATGGATCTCAATAACAGCATTACTGCTTTCGGCCTGTTGCTTTGTTGAATCATTACGCAAAGAATCAATATAATCAAGATAGGCTTGATCGATGTCACCCGTAATATATTCCGCATTAAAACAAGATGTATCAAAGCCTTGTGCACTATTGTTATGATTAACTGCTTCAACCAAGTCATCAAGTTCTTGATAGATTAGTTCATCAACGCCTAATTCTTGTGCTATCTGATTAATATTACGATCATGAGCCACAAACTCTTCGGCAGAAGGCATATCTATGCCATAAACATTGGGATAGCGTACTGGCGGCGCAGCCGAGGCAAAATAAACTTTGTTGGCTCCGGCATCACGTGCCATTTGTACTATTTGCTGCGATGTCGTTCCTCGTACAATAGAATCATCCACTAACAGTACATTTTTCCCTTTAAACTCTAGTTCAATCGCATTGAGTTTTTGACGGACTGATTTTTTACGCTCAGTTTGCCCCGGCATAATAAAGGTACGACCGATATAGCGGTTTTTAATAAAACCTTCTTGATATGGAATCCCTAAATCATACGATAATTGCAAAGCAGCGCTACGACTGGTATCAGGAATAGGAATAACAACATCAATATCAAGTTCAGGGAAATCTCGTTCAATTTTCTGTGCTAGTTTAGTCCCCATACGTAGGCGGCTTTTATGAACGGAAATACCATCCATTATCGAATCCGGCCGAGCAAAATAAACGTATTCAAAAATACAAGGTGAGATAAGTGGTGCCTCGGCACATTGTTGTGCATGGAAGTTACCATTAATATCAATAAATACACATTCACCCGGTGCAATATCACGAATCAACTCAAAATCAAGTGTATCTATGGCAACACTTTCTGATGCAATAATATATTCATCTGCATTAGCCTTTTTACGTTTACCAATTACAACAGGTCGAATACCATAAGGGTCACGAAAGGCTAAAATCCCCACGCCAGCAATCATGGCGACAGCGGCATATGCACCCTTACAACGTTGATGAACCTGTGTAACAGCTTTAAAGATGTCTGCTGCTTGTGGTTTTAAAGAATCTGCTTTTTGTAATTCATGTGCCAGTATATTAAGCAATACTTCAGAATCAGAGTTGGTATTCAAATGACGGCGATCACTTTGATAAAGCTCTTCTTTAAGTTGTTTGGTATTGGTTAAATTACCATTATGTGCCAATGTAATGCCAAACGGAGAGTTCACGTAAAAAGGTTGTGCTTCTGCTGAAGTTGAGCAACCCGCCGTTGGATAACGAATATGACCGATCCCCATTCTACCTTCCAACCGCATCATATGACGAGTATGAAATACATCCTTGACTAAACCATTCGCTTTTCGTAAAAATAACTGCCCGTCATCATCACAGGTAACAATGCCTGCCGCATCTTGTCCACGGTGTTGGAGTACTGTTAAACCATCATACAGAGACTGGTTTACTTCAGATTGCCCAACAATACCAATAATTCCACACATGCTATTTATACCCTAAAGAAAAATCAATAATAATTAAAAATTTATATGGTCTGCAATATCACTAGGCAGAAAAGTTTGTACCCAAACCGCTAGTCTTTCGAAATGTTCAAGTAATAATGAATTTTGCCACCAATCATCTTGAGGCATCGGTGTTGCACCAGCAGCGAGAATTAATAAAGTCACAATTGCAACACCTCGAATTAAGCCAAAAATAATACCTAACATTCGATCTGTGCCAGATAGACCTGTTTTTTTGACCAGAGTAGAAATAAGATGATTAACCAATGCGCCAAGAATAAGCGTTACAACAAACAAGGAGGCAAAAGCTACGAATGAACGAATTGAAGGTGTTGCAACATAATCAACAAGAAGCGTTGCCATATGAGGGTAAAAAAGTAATGCCACCCAAAATGCTAAAGCCCAGCTAGCTAGCGAGAAGACTTCTTTTACAAAACCACGGACAATACTTATTAGTGCAGAAATAAGTATTATGCCAACAATTAGAAAATCAACCCAAACCATAGCATCTCAATGTTTTTAAAGATCGTAATGAAGCGATAAATATTACCAGAATGAGGGCAATGTCCCTAACGTTTTTATTCGGGTAGCTGTTTTAGCATGAGTGGCTTTAGATTTAATTTCTTTTCAATATCTTTAGATATCGCCTCAAGCGCTAGCCTATCTTGTTTTGGCCCAATACGGACACGAAACCGATCCCCTTTTGACGTTTCAGCTTTTTCGACCGAAGCTTTATAACCAAATAACGCAACTTTTTTACTCAAGCTATCTGCTGCGGATTTATCCGCCAAGCTGGCTAGCTGTAATGACCACATCGTAGTTGTTACTTCTTTATCTACCGGCACCGAAATGGTTTCAACTTTCTTGGCAATTATAGATTCTGGTGTTGCCTGAGCAGGTTTAACTTCAGGCATTACTTCTAGCTTTTTTTCGGGTTTAGTCTCTACAACAGGAGTCTGGTTCTGAACTTGAGCATCAACAAGTACTTCTTGTTCCACCTCAACAATCTGTACATCATCGGGAGCAATGGCATCAATACTCGAAATAAAAGGTATGTCAGGTTTAGTGTCTGCTATTGCCTCAACATCATGACTAGCACTATCGATCAAGAAAAAGGCGATACCACCTAATACACACAATAATAAAATAGAGCCTATTAGCCGCTGTTGTGTTACTGCTGATGACATTGCCCTGCTCCTACATTTTAATGATGAGGTGATCCGGTCTCATGATAACTGCTTTTATCATTACTGATAACACTTTTATCTTTATCATTTTTTGCGGCAGGCATTTTTTGTAATGCTTTTTCTAAAACCTCAGTGATCCACTGAACAGGAATAATTTCTAGACCTTCTTTAACATTGTCTGGGATCTCTTTTAAATCTTTAATATTGTCTTTTGGAATGAGCACGGTATCAATTCCACCGCGATGCGCTGCTAATAATTTTTCTTTTAAACCACCAATAGCCAACACTTCACCACGCAATGTGATTTCACCAGTCATCGCTACATTTGCTCGAACAGGAATGCCCGTTATTGCTGACACAATAGCGGTACACATGCCCGCGCCAGCACTTGGACCATCTTTAGGTGTAGCACCTTCAGGAACATGAATATGAATATCATGACTTTGCATAAAGTTTTCATCAATGCCCCAGTCTGACGAACGTGAGCGCACTACTGTCGTTGCAGCTTGAATTGATTCTTGCATTACATCACCAAGCTTACCGGTATAAGCCGCCTTTCCTTTTCCTGGCATAATTGCTGACTCAATTGTAAGTAACTCACCACCAACTTCTGTCCAGGCTAAGCCTGTCACCTGCCCTACTTGGTCGTTTTCTTCAGCGATACCATATTGATAGTGGTAAACACCCAAATAATCTTCGATATTTTCCATTGCCACAATGATCTTATCTTCTGGCTTTTCTTGTAAAATTTGTTTAACTACTTTTCGGCAAATTTTAGATATTTCGCGTTGTAAATTACGCACTCCTGCTTCGCGAGTATAACGACGAATAATTTCTACAATCACTTCATCTTTAATTTCAACTTCATGGTCTTTCAAACCATTATCTTTCAGTGCTTTTGGTAATAAATATTGTGTAGCGATATTCAGTTTTTCATCTTCGGTATAACCTGCTAGACGAATAATTTCCATTCTATCGCGTAAGGCATCAGGAATATCCAAAGTGTTTGCAGTACAAACAAACATGACATCGGACAAATCATATTCAACTTCTAAGTAATGATCGGCAAAGGTTGAATTTTGCTCAGGATCTAACACTTCAAGCAATGCTGATGCGGGATCACCTCTAAAGTCTTGAGCCATTTTGTCAATTTCATCAAGCAAAAATAATGGGTTCTTAACGCCTACTTTAGAAAGGTTTTGAATGACTTTACCCGGCATTGAGCCAATATAAGTACGGCGATGACCACGAATTTCAGCTTCATCACGTACACCACCTAAGGCCATTCGGCTAAATTTTCTATTGGTTGCACGGGCAATAGATTGTGCAACCGATGTTTTACCGACACCTGGTGGTCCAACTAGGCATAAGATTGGCCCTTTGGCCTTCTTCACACGTTGCTGAACAGCTAAATACTCAAGGATCCGTTCTTTAACCTTTTCTAAACCATAGTGGTCTTCATTTAATATTTTTTCAGCTTTATCTAAATCTTGAAATACACGAGAGCGTTTTTTCCAAGGTATGCCCGCCAAGCATTCAATATAATTTCTTACCACGGCAGCTTCAGATGACATCGGTGACATCATTTTTAGCTTTTTAATTTCAGAATCTGCTTTTTCTTTTGCTTCTGCAGATAAGCCCGCTGCTGTGATCTTTTCTTCAAGTTCATCTATTTCATTGCTGACTTCATCAATTTCCCCCAACTCTTTTTGAACAGCTTTCATTTGTTCGTTCAAATAATATTCGCGCTGGTTCTTCTCCATTTGTTTTTTGACCCGGCCGCGGATCTGTTTTTCAACATTTTGAATATCGATTTCAGATTCTAAAAGCACCATTATTTTTTCAATACGCGCTTTAATATCACTCATTTCAAGCAAAGCTTGTTTATCTTCAAGTTTAAGCGTCATATGTGCAGCAACAGTGTCAGCCATACGTGCTATATCATCGATACCTGATAATGAAGCGATTACTTCTGGCGGGATCTTTTTATTTAACTTAACATATTGTTCGAATTGGCCAAGCAATGACCGCATCAACACATCAGATTCGCGCTCATCAATCAACGATTCCGTCATCACTTCAATATCAGCATGAAAGTAATCTGCAGTATTATCATACGATAATGCTTTTGCTCGCGCCGTACCTTCAACTAATACTTTTACTGTGCCATCTGGCAGTTTTAATAACTGCAAAATATTAGCCAAGGTGCCCACTTCAAATAAGTCATTAGTAGAAGGCTCATCTTGAGATGAATCTTTTTGAGCAACAAGAAGTATTTGTTGATTCTGATCAGATGCTGAATCTAGTGCCTTGATTGATTTGTCTCGGCCCACAAATAAAGGAATGACCATATACGGATAAACCACCACATCACGCAATGGTAATACAGCTACAGCATTCACATTGACTTCAGTTGCGACAGATTCAGTTTGATTTTCCATTTAGCTTTGACCTCTTGAGCAGACAATATTTTTCGTTGCCTAATTTGAATTTAGCAAAACGAAAGACCTTATTCTTTATATTGGGGATAAAAGAGCTAATTTCAAGCACATTAGCCTAATATTTAAAGCATTCAATTCTTATTGAACAAATGTCAGGAGAACGCTAGCTATTTTAGTAATTTCTGTTTTGCTATTTATCAGCTGATGCAAGTTCAGGTTCTTGATCTTCATAAACAAGAATAGGGTCATTTTCACCATTAATGACATTCGCATCAATGACCACTTTAGCTACATTATCTGTTGATGGTAGATCAAACATCGTATCAAGTAGTACATTTTCAATAATGGAGCGTAGACCACGGGCACCTGTTTTTCGTGTCATAGCTTTAGCCGCTATAGCCGCAAGTGCATCATCTCTAAACTCAATCGATGAACCTTCCATTTCAAACAATTTTTGATACTGTTTAACTAATGAATTTTTAGGTTCAGTTAAAATTTCTATCAATGCTGCTTCATCGAGCTCTTCCAGCGTTGCTACAACAGGAAGACGCCCCACAAATTCAGGGATCAAACCATATTGCACCAAATCTTCAGGCTCAACGGTTTTTAATACATCACTTGTGATTTTATCCTGATCAACACTTTTCACATCGGCAGAAAAACCAATTCCACCCTTATGTGAGCGATTATTGATAACCTTGTCTAGGCCAGCAAATGCACCTCCACAGATAAATAAAATCTTGCTAGTATCAACTTGTAAAAATTCTTGTTGAGGATGCTTTCTACCACCTTGTGGCGGAATAGATGCTGTGGTGCCTTCAATCAATTTCAATAGTGCTTGTTGTACACCTTCACCTGATACATCACGTGTAATTGACGGGTTATCAGACTTTTTAGAGATCTTGTCAATTTCATCAATATAGACAATGCCTGTTTCAGCTTTATCAACATCATAATCACATTTCTGTAATAATTTTTGAATAATGTTTTCAACATCTTCACCGACATAACCTGCTTCGGTTAAGGTCGTGGCATCCGCCATGGTGAAAGGTACATTTAATTGTCTGGCTAGCGTTTCTGCTAATAAAGTTTTACCGCTACCCGTTGGACCAATCAATAAAATATTACTTTTTGATAATTCAACTTCATCTTTTTGAGTGCCAAAACGTAAACGCTTGTAATGATTATAAACCGCAACAGAAAGCACGCGTTTGGCTTTTTCTTGGCCAATAACATAGCTATTAAGTGCCTCATTAATTTCACGCGGCGTAGGTAAGTGATCCTCATCGCTATCTTCAGTGACTTCTTGCAACTCTTCCTGAATAATATCATTACATAAATCAACACATTCATCGCACACAAAAACAGAAGGTCCTGCAATCAGTTTTTTGACTTCGTGCTGGCTTTTACCGCAAAACGAGCAGTAAAGTAATTTATCGTCATTATTATTGTTGTCGTCACTCATTCTTCATATTTCCTAACAATCAAAACTCACAATTTGTATCGGCTGATTATGATGCTTCTGTAGGGCGATTTGCCAAAACAGAATCAATCAAACCATATTTTTGCGCTTGATCAGCACTCATAAAATTATCTCGATCCGTATCTTTTTCAATATCATCAAGTGATTGACCACTGTGTTTTGCCAAAATACCATTCAAGCGTTCACGAATAGTTAAAATTTCACGAGCATGAATCTCAAAATCAGCTGCTTGTCCTTGAAACCCACCTAAAGGTTGATGAACCATCACGCGTGAATTAGGCAAACAATGACGTTTCCCCGCTGCTCCTGCTGCCAATAATACCGCGCCCATGCTTGCTGCCTGTCCAATACACAAAGTGCTTACATTCGGTTTAATAAACTGCATCGTATCATAAATAGCCAAGCCAGCAGTAACGGATCCACCTGGTGAATTGATATAAAGATGAATATCTTTGTCAGGGTTTTCTGATTCGAGGAATAATAACTGCGCTACCACAAGGTTAGCCATATGGTCTTCTACTTGGCCTACCAAGAAAATGACACGCTCTTTTAATAAGCGAGAATAAATATCATATGAACGTTCACCGCGTGGCGTTTGTTCAATAACCATAGGAACCAGCGCATCATTAATCGTATTATCAAAAGGTGTGTTTATCATTTATTTCCCAAATATTATTTATCGAACTAATTTATAAGTGTGATTATATAAAGATAATCAGTGTAATGTAAAACAAAAAAGCCCGCAGTCAAACTAATGAGTGCGGGCTTTCACATTTTACGGGTGACTTATGCTGAGGTAGAATTCATTACTTCACCAAATGTTGATGTCTTTTCAGTTACTTTAACTTTATCGTAAACCCATTCAACAACAGAATCTTCAACAACCATCATTTGAATTTCTGATAATTTTTCCTGATCGTTCATATAAAATTTAACTACGTCTTCAGGGTCTTCATAGCTAGCAGCAATGCCATCAATCACTTCTTTAACTTTCTTTTCTTCGGGTTGAATATCATTATCTGAAATGATTTTTCCGATTAAAAGACTCAGTGCAACACGTCTTTTTGCACCATCTTTAAAGTTTTCAATATCAAATGGAATACCATCAACATTAACACCTTGATTCGCTAGGTTTGTTTTTGCTTGATTCATTAAAAATTCAGCTTCACGCTCAACCGGTGCACTAGGTAATTCCACCTCATTGTTTGCTACAATGCTATCCATAACACTACGTTTATTTTGTGTCTTCAGTGTTGTTGTAAGCTCACGCGTCATATTGGCACGCACTTCTTTCTTCAGTGCTGCAACACCTGCTTCAACGCCACATAGAACAGCAAATGCTTTATCAAGCTTAGGCAGCACTTTTTTTGCAACAGATTTAACTGTTGCTTCAAAAGTGGCTTTTTTACCTTGTAAATGTTCTGCACGATAATCATCAGGGAACGTCATCGTAATCGTGAGTTCTTGTCCCGTTTTAACACCAACAAGCTGATCTTCGAACTCTGGCAACATTGAACCGTCACCAATAACAATCAATACATCGTTGCCTTTACCACCTTCAAATTCCTCACCATCAATTGTACCAACAAAATCAATCGTTACACCATGTCCTTTTTTGGCTGCTGATTTGATAGGCTCCCAGGTCATGCGCTGTTCACGTAGCGTTTCTAACATGCCATCAACATCTTCATCTTCAACTTCAGCAACAATTTTTTCTAATTTAATGCCTTTTAGTTTTACTTCTTTAACATCAGGGAACACATCATATTCAAGTGTATAAATAAGTGAATTATCTTTTTCATCCATAGATGCCACATGGGGTGGGCTCGCAGGGTTAATTTCTTCTTGAGTAAATGCTTCTTGCATACTGCTTTGAACAAGCGCATCAATAACATCACGACGCGCGCTGCCACCATGTGTTTGTTCGACCATTTTCATTGGCACTTTACCAGGGCGGAAACCTGACATTTTTACCGTCGGACGAATAGCGTTTAAGCGATCTTGTACTGTCTGCTCAATGTTGGCATCTTCTACAGTTATCGTCATACGACGACCAAGTTCACTCACATTTTCTACAGTAACTTGCATTTTCAACCTCAAAAAAGAAATAGTGAATTATTGATGTCATAATTGACATCAATAATTCAGTAGTTGGTACGAGAGGAGAGACTCGAACTCTCACAGGTTACCCCACTAGAACCTAAATCTAGCGCGTCTACCAATTCCGCCACTCTCGCATAATCGTTGTTTAGACTCTATGAATCTAAAGAAGTCGGCTATTATACCCAAGCTACTTGAAGATGCAAGCTCCAGAGCTACAAAACAAGCCAGTGTAATCAAGTAATACTTCAGTCTATACCCAAAATACTTGAAGATGCAGGTTTCAGCAAGAGAAGAAGCTTCTATTTGGCTAGCGTGTTGCCCACTGGCAAAGTCAGCGCCGTCGCTTTGGCGTTGTAGGCGGTTTGGCTTAATGCCAGCACCAGTAGTAGCAAAAGAATATGTTTAATCAGTTTTAGGGGCATGATCATTAGTGTACAGGATTGCTTATGGTGTGTGATTGTTAGTTGTAAATCAACGTTGCCGATCTCTTGATTTTGACCTGTGCGGATAGCTCAGAAG